>Ga0181379_1000100_pt1 | contig 40952 bp, 5 predicted proteins | sample 2SPOviralmetaG_FD_130115 | JGI IMG/M metagenome (GOLD analysis project Ga0181379, IMG submission 130115) | Marine viral communities from the oligotrophic San Pedro Time Series (SPOT) site, San Pedro Channel, CA, USA - 2 SPOT_SRF_2009-07-10 | ecosystem: Environmental > Aquatic > Marine > Strait... | reverse complement strand
TCAGTTCCCTGAATCGATAATCCTTCTTTTACGTTGAAATTAGCCATAGGTTCACTATCCCTCTATGTCTTAGGTTAGATGTGTTTTGTGGAGTTTGACAGTTACTGATGTAGATGCAGGAACACCAATAATAGACAGAACGATCTGACCACCATTGCCTGCGTCGTAATCAGCGGAGAATCCATACCCGATAGAGTTTGGATTTACAACTGCATACTCTGTCAAGTTGATTGCAGTTGCATTTTGCATATCAGTACCATCGTATGTCATGAGAATCTCAGACATATATCTTTGGTTACTGGAGTTAATTACACAGACTGTATACTTGATACCATCTGCATCATTAGGTGTGCTTCCATCTGCATCAATTTGATATGGTGTGGAAACATTTGTACTTGAAATACTAGAGGTCTTTGCAGAACTCTTAGATGTAGAACTGAGGACAACTGCAGGAACAGCAACATCAGTAGTAACAATCAGATTGTCTCTGACTGTCAGATCACCATCAACAACTGCATTTCCAGAAACTGCAAGGTTGGATGCCTCAACTTCTGCAGTAGAAGCATTGGCACCAGCACCAACTGCGAAAGCAGTAGAACCAACTTGTAGTTGACCTTGAACATCAACGTCACCAGATGTGGTGATATCAAGGTTATTACCAGCAGGGTTGGAAAGAGTGTCACCGTCAAGTCTCAGGTTGTCTGCATTAAGTTGACCAACTACATTCAGAGTGTTTGTAATATCAACTTGTTCTGAAGTAACAATGTTACCAGCAGATGCCAGAGTCAGATTGCCAGTTGTAGACTCAACTGTATTACCACTTGATCTGATGTTATCAACATCAATCTGTCCAACGACAGTCAAGTTTCCAGTGACAGTTGCGTTCAGATCAACCAGAAGATCGTCAGTGACATTGACTGTACCACCATCAGAATCCAGAATCAGGTTACCTGAAGAGGTGCCGATTTCATTTGCAGCATCAGTACCAATCTTCAGATCACGGATGTTTGCTCTGTTGGTAGAAGTGATGTTTGCATTGAATGTAGAAGTTGCATTAACAGTTAATGTATCTCCAGCAGCATCACCAAGAGTTGTATTGGAATCTACTTGTAGGTTTCCATCAACTTCTGCATTGTCTGTGATATGAACCTTACCACCTGCAGAATCAAGGATCAGATCGCCTGTAGTTGTAGAGATTTCATTGTCTGCATCAACACCAATTTGAACTGCATCAGCAGTGATATTAGTCGAAGTGATTGCAGCAACGAATGTAGAGGTTGCATTAACAGTTAGAGAATCACCAGAAGTAGCACCGAGAATTACGTCATCATTTACTGTCAGATCATTACTTACTGTGAGATCAGCAGTAACTGATACACTATTGGTTGAAGAATCAAGAACTAAAGAACCACCAGATGCACTTATAGTTTTAGTACTGAATGAGATGTCATCAATCGTTGCAGTACCATTAATGTCAACAGCATTCGGGAATGTAACCGTACCGTTGATAGTATGAACATCATTAGATGCATCACCAATAGTAGTGTTACCGTTGATTGCAGCGGTTCCAGATACTGTGAAGTTGCCAGTGATGTTTGTGGAATCATTGAGTTCAATAGTTCCAGTTCCATCAGAATACAGTTCTAGGTTAGCATCGTTCTGAGATGGTGTGATGGAGTTATCAAGAATCTCAAGTTGTTCAACAACTACCTTACCAGTGCCATTTGCATAGATGTTAAGGTTACCGTTAGTAGGTGTTGAGAAGATATCACTTGTATTAATTGCAACGTTATCAGTATCCAGTCTGCCAAGGATAGTGACTTGTGATGCGTCAAGAGATGTACCAAAAGAAGCATCATAAACAGTATTGATATTACTGTTCAGGTTAATAACACCAACACCGTTTGCAGCAATATTAAGATCGACGTTAGTTGTCTGAACATTCAGAGTGTTGCCATCCAGACGCATGTTATCAACATTTAGTTGAGTTACCAAACCAAAGTTGGTAAGCGTGGAATTACTAATTGAACTGCCAAGAGTTGTTTGTGACAGTACGTTATTAGAATTAATAAAGAACGACTTGTTAACAGCAAGTTCCAAGTGTTCCGAAGAAGTCCAAGCGTTTGATGCATCGTACCAGTTAAAGGTTTTATCAGTTGCACCTTTAAGTGTTAAACCACCACCATCAGCAGTCGCATCAGTTGGACTTGCAATAGTACCCAGTTCTAGGTTCTTATCATCCACCTGAACTGTAGTAGAATTAATGGTAGTAACCGTACCCTGAACATCAAGGTCGCCACTAACTACCAAGTCATTATTGATTGTAGTAGTACCAGATCCTGCACCCAAACTCAGGGTTGTTGCCGCACCGAAAGCATTGACTGTAGTAGCGACTGTGTTGAATACCGAGATACCTGCCTGTGTACTTACGATAGTTGGATTACCAATCGTCAGAGTACCAGAATCATCTCCGATACTAATTGCAGTTCCATCACCAAATGCATTAACCGTAGTAGCGTTAGCATCGAGGAGATTAAACGTGGTTTGATTAGTAGTGAGGTCACCACCTTTTACCTGAATATCACCTTCCAGAACAACTGCAGCGTTATTGATTGTTAGTGTTCCACTAGATGCACCAATATCAATTGTCGCAGCAGTACCAAATGCATTAACGGTAGTAGCGTTTGTTTCTAGTAGATTGAATGTTGTTGCATTAGTTGTAAGATCTCCACCGTCAACATTCAGATCAAGATTAATATCAACGTTGTTTCTGATGTTTGTAGTACCAGAAGTTGCAGCAAGTTGAAGTGTGCTTGCAAGAGCAAATGCAGTTACTGTGGTTGCATTTGTGTTGATCAGATTAAATGATGACTGATTGGTGATAATCTCTCCACCCTTGACTCTGAGGCGGCCTGCAAGGTCAACTATAGATCCAGCAGCACCAACATCGATCTGACCAGTTACAGACTCAAGGAAACTTACTGTACCACCTACAACGTTCGTAGAGATTGTTGCTTCACCGTTAACTCCATTACCTCTAATCTGTAGTTCTGCATTACCACCTGTACCACCGATGTTAACAGTAGCAGTGTTTGCACCCAGATTGATCGTGCCAGTAACACCATCAAACAGGTTGACTGTACCAGTAGTGACGTTAGTGTCATACTCAATCGTACCACCAGTGCCGTTACCAGTCAGAGTGATGGTATTGTCATTAGATGCGTTACCAAAAGTAAACTCAGCATCTCCACCTGCACTGTTACCAATGTTCAGATCAGTTACTACACCAAATGCATTGACCGTAGTCGCATTGGTTTGAAGGAGATTAAATGTAGTCTGATTAGTTGTGAAGTCTCCGCCTTGTACTTCCAGATCCTCACCGACATAGAGGTTCTTAGTAATACCTGCACCACCAGTGACTCTCAGTGTACCAGTTGTATCTGAGGTTGATTGTGTACCCGTACTAAGGATCAAAGTACCTGCAATGATACCAGCATCAACACCAGTAACTACTTCATTAGCATTTGATGCTCTCTCTAAGAAGTGATAACTCTGAGCACTGATATCCCAACCAAAGAATCCAAGTCTATTTGCGCCATCATAGTAGTTGAATTCGATACCAACATCATTTGTATGAGCACTACCAGGAACAGTATCTCTAAAGAGTTTGATGATCGGATCATCAATCGTTACTTCAGTAGAGTTAATTCTAAGAACGCCGCCGTTGACAGTTACATCGTCTTCTAGAATAGTTGTTCCATGTACCTGTAGGTTGTCTGGTGACAGTGCCGTACCAATCGTTACATGATTGTTGAATTGAGAAGTATTAGTGACTTCCAGTGTACCTGCAATGAATGTATTACCATTGTCAGTATCAACTGTAAACTTGTTATCGTTTGCGTTGTTCTGAATTGCAAACGTCTTATTGTCAGCGTTAATTGTAACGTTATGTTGGAAGGTTGCAGCGTTATCAACATTCAGAGTTGAATCAAGGTCAACTGCATCGATGACGTTGACTGTACCTTGAATAACTGTATTGCCTGTTGCACCTGCAATAGTTACATTGCCGTTACCGATATCAGTATCGGACTCAACAGTTAGTGTACCTTCTAATGCAGTGTTACCGTTTGCAGAATCAACAACAAACTTATCTACATTAGACTGATTTGTAATCTTGAAGTAGTTGGTTGCAGCGGTGTCAGAACCTGCAACAGTTACATTCTTATTGAGTGTTACGTCATTATCTACATTCAGTGTACCTGAAATATCTGTATTACCACTTCCACTAACAACCTCAAACTTAGTAAGACCTGCCTGAGATTCAATCTTAAAGTATCTTGCCTGTGCTCCACTTGCAGCAGTCGAACCAATAATCGTTACGTTCTCATTGAACGTTGCATCGTTATCTACATTCAATGTAGAATCAAGATCAACAGCGTCAATAACGTTCAGTGTGCCTTGAATAACTGTGTTACCAGTATCTGTAGCAACAGTGAACTTGTCTACTTGTGAACCATTCTGAACTGCAAACTCCTTACCTGCCTCATCAACAACCAGAGAGTCATTGATTGTAGTCAGACCTTGGACAGTGACAGTTCCTTGGATACTAGTGTTACCATTATCTGTGTCTACAGTAAACTTCGATACACCAGCGTCTGTCTTGATGTCAAATACTTTATTATCTGCTCTTACGATAAGGTTATCTGTGATCTCAGTTTCTAACTGAACATCCAGTGTACCTTCGATAACAGTGTTACCAGTTGCACTTTCAATAGTGACTTTATCAGTAGTACCACTTCTAACAGCGAAGTTAGCATCAATATCAACTGTGCCGTCAATCTCAACGTTACCAAGAAGGTGAGTCGTGCCACCGACGTTAAGATTCTCAGAGATACCAACACCACCAGTGACTACAAGAGTACCAGTTGTAGGAGTCTTCCAAGTAGAAGACGTAGCAGTTGTTAGTCTGAGGTTACCAGCAATAAGAGAAGCGTCTGTACCAGAGAATACTTCGCCTGTGTTAGTCGCGTCGTGGAGGAACCTATACCCACCAGTGCCAGACCATATGTTAGAGTCTGTGTAACTTTCGTCCCATCCGAAGAATCCAACCCTTGCTTGTGTATCATAGTATTTAAATTCAATACCTCTGTCTTTGTTGTCATCTGACGTTGGGGCTGTGTCCCCGCCCAGAGTGAAGATAGGATCATCGATGGTTACTACAGTCGAATTCACTGTAGTCGTGGTTCCATTGACTGTCAAGTTGCTCTGCAACGTAACGTCACCTTCGACGTTCAGGATACCTTGGATATCGGTGTTACCATTGTCAGTGTCAACCGTGAACTTATTGACTGAACCAGCAGTACGGATGATGAACTCTTTATTGTCCGCCGTGACAATTAGATTATCTGTAATCTCGGTTTCAAGTTGAACGTCAAGAGTACCTTCAATTGTGGTATTGCCGTTATCTGTATCAACAGTAAACTTAGAAACACCAGCATCAGTTTTGATATCAAATACTTTATTATCTGCACGAATAATCAGATTGTCAGTGATCTCGGTCTCTAGTTGGACATCGAGAGTACCTTCAATTACTGTATTACCAGTATCGGTATCGACAGTAAACTTGTCAACACCAGCAGCAGTCTGAATCTTAAAGTCTTCATTGTCAGACTTGACAAGCAGAGTATCGTTAATCTCTGTCTGATTGCCAATCGTGACGGTCTCTTGAATATGAACATCACCAGAAATACCAAAACCACCAGTAACAATTAGAGTTCCTGTTGTAGTAGAAGTAGAAGCAATATCAGAAGAGAGTGTCAGGTTACCTGCCAGAATACCAGCATCAGTACCAGTAACAACCTCTGATGTATTTGTTACTGTATCGAGAAGTCTAAACTTGAGTTCGGAATGATCCCATCCGAGGAACGAACGTTTTGAAGATGTGTCCCAATAGTGGAATGTGAATCCTCTATCTTTTGTATGTCCAGCGAGTAAAGCGGTGCCTCTAGACTCACCACCAATATCAATAATTGGATCTGCAATCGTTACATTAGTTGCATCAATCCAGAAGTTAGTTGCAACATAAGAGTTGCCATCATTAGTTGCATTTGAATTATCATTATCTCTTCTCAAGAACTGATTTGATGTAAGGTTATCAAATAAGTCAGCGTTAAGGTTAATAACCTTTCTAGAAGATGACACCTGGAATGGAGGAAGACCACTCTCTGCTTGAGTTCCATCTACTGTTCCAGAACCTTCAATTGATCTCAGACCTGCCTGGGTACTGGTCATACGAGCAGAAGTCGTAATGACACCAACAATTTCTAAAGCACTAGCAGGACTTGAAGTATTGACACCAACTCTATCATTTGTAGAGTCTACATACAGGGTATCAATATCAACTTGAAGTTCTGTAATGGTTGTGAAACCAGTATAAACTTGACCCAGAGTATACTGAGTAGAACCAAAGGTTACAAGAGGATTTTGCAGTTGATCGTTATCAACACCTTCTGCGGCGATTGTTACTATACCAGCAGCAACATCAAAATCTTCAGCATCAAATCGTGAAAGACCTAATTGAGTTTCAGATGCAAGAGCGATAGGGTGGTCAACTGCCTCAGTGACTCTACCCTTTGCATCAAAAATTAGTTTTGTTACATTAACAGACGCATCACCAGAAGTTCTAGTTAGTGATGGATCATTATATGTGCCTGCAGTTACTGTTGTATCAGAAAGACCAATGGTAGGATTTCCACTTACACCATCCCCATCAGTAATATCAATCTCTCCACTATCACCAGTAATAGTTCTAACAGCAACCTCACTAGAGGATGTTCTAGAAATAATGCCTAAAGAAGTAAGACCTGAGATCGCTGTCAGTGTGGAGTCTAGTCCCTGAGCATCAGTGATACCATAGTCATTAAGAGTTGTTGGGTTTGTTGCAGAAGTTACTCTACCTTTGGCATCAACAGTAACTTTTGTATAGGTGATGCTTGTATCACCTGAAAATATTTCTCTAAGAAGAAAGTTAATATCAATGTTCTGAGAACCATCAAATGATGCTTGACCAGTTAAGTCAGATACATTAGACGCAGCAATCGTCCTTGCGGTACTAAGTTGATTGGCAGATTGAGCCGAACCAAACAATAAACCACCTGCTGATAAGGTGATGTTTCTAGCTTTAATACTAGATGTTGAATCTCTTAGTACAAGAGTGTTGGGAGTAGCATCGACAGACTCTAATGGCCTCTCATACTTTAAATTACCCCACTGTGTGGAACCATCACCGACCTTGATACGGCCAGTGTCAATCTCAACCCCTAGTTCTGCTTCTGCGAGAACGGGGTTAAACTGTGTCCATTCAGTAGATGTACCTCTCCTGAGTTGAATTCTGTTCGCCATTAGAGCTTCCTAATCTGCAGTATATTCCCAATATGCTTATTTATAATTAAAAAAGGGGGCGTTGCCCCCTAAGATCATCCTTCAGCAGGAGTTTCAATTTGTTCTTCTTGAACTGTTTCTTCATCAGACTCTAGATATTGTAGAGTCTCAACAGCCCCTTGAAGTTTAAGAATGATAGCCTCATTCTCTTTTAGTTTTGCAGTGATCTGTTGATTCTCATTCACTGCAGCTTGAATACGAGCACTGAACTTTTCAATCAGTTCAGCTGGACTTGATTTTTCAATTGTCATTTTTGATTCTCCAAGAATTGTTGTAGTAATTGTTTAATCTGAGTAACATCAGATTTCATGGAACTCACTTCAGTCTGAAGATCATCGACCTTCTTTCTTTGATTTGCTCTTTTGTCAGCGGCATTAAGGTAATCCTCATATGCCCTTTTGTTCTTATTTATAATCGCACCAGTAGCGGGATCTCTGACGAGATCCTCTTTATTTTCTACTGGTTCGTAACCTTTTTCCTTGAGTAAATCTAACTCATCAATTTCTTCAGGGAGGAGGTCAAATCCCTCCTCCTCGTCATAATCATTGTACATCATGCTAGTGCGATTGCTCTAAACTCATTGATAATTGGTACGTCTGCCTGGTTAACGGATTGCATAATAATCTTGAGTTGGAATGCCTCAAAGTTAAGTCCGTCAGCAGTGTACTCATACTCCCTGAAGTTCTCGAAGTCATCTTCTGGGATTTCCTTATCTGGTCTACCACCTTCCAGAGGATCTGGAGTAATGTAAACAGCAGGAGCGGAAATATAACCTTGACCAGGATCAGTTACGTTGATCTGGGTGATTCTACCATCATTAATGACGGCATCCGCCTTAGCATGATAAGCGGTTCCAGAATCTGTGTCAAGTCCACCGAAGAAAGTAACTCCAACTTTAGTGTTGTAATTCTCTCCTTGGTTCGTAACCAAGATTCTTTCAAGTTTACCATCTTCAAGATCTGCCTCTGCAGTTGCATCTCTTCCAGCATTGAAATACTGCCATGCAATTTCCTCTGGATTCTGCTTACTACCGACAGGAACAACTCTGTAGAGTGCCTTGAGGGTGGTGCCTGGTTTTCTCCAAGCATTGAAGTACAGTTTCAACTGTTTAGATGGATCCTGAAGTCTAACGAGTTTGTTGATGTAAACTGCCTCGTTCTTATCACCTTCTGGTTGTGTCTCTTGCATGTCCTCAAAGATGCCAGTACCAGTCTGGTAAAGACCAGTTCTTGCATTGATTTCTCTAGGAGCATTAATGAGGTTAGAAGTACAGATCAACATAGATCTGTCAAGGTCAATTTGAGGTGATACATTATCTTTAGTAGATGTAATCTGGATATTCATTGTCAGTGACGGAGCACCTTTAAGAATACGCAGTTCATTTGTTCTAGAAGCAATCAAACGTGGTTCAGAGAAGTAGTTGATTTCATTCAGTTCAACATCTAAGAATTCGCCAGTATTAATGAATGATGTTTGATCAGTGGCAGAAACAGAAGTACCAGAGATGGTATTAAGTTGTGCTGTAATATCAGTATTTGCAAATGTCAGATACTGTAGTTGTGGTGTTAGAACTTCAAACTGAACGTTTTGAGTTGCAGTAACATCATCACCACCACCAACGATACCATCAGTAGCAACCCCAGTGATCTTAATTTCATAAGTATCAATTGTTGGGTTGTAAATTCTTCTATGTAATTTGTTGATTTCAGTTAGTGGAATACCATCAAAGTTGTAACATAATACAGAGTCACCAGTTTCATGTTCCTCTCTTGATCCTCTACCGCCAGAGACGATAGTGATTGTCTTACCATCATCACTAATTGACTGATACTTCAGAACCTCATCTTCAATCTTAATGTATCCAGGGTTGGATGCACTGATCGGTTTGCCATTGACGTACTTGTGGAATCCTCTTGCATCACTAACTTTAATATCGAAAGAGATATTATTGTTGTTAGCATCTTTACCATCAGTATCTAGAACATCCTGTTCCAAGATAGTTGGTTCAACTTCAGAAATAACATTGTCAATGATGACATCATTATTAGGATCATGCATACCATGATGTGAATGATTGATGATCAATCTTCTGAGTTCAGGATCATAAACTGGATTCTGAATTGCATATAAGGTTCTGGAATCACCGAAGCTCTGTTCTGTATCAAAGTCTCCGTTAACTGTTGGATAACCGATATATGTGGTTACGTTTGCCAGAGTTGCCTGGAAGTTAGGACCAATATTAATAATATCAGGTCTAGTTTCAATCTGTTCACCTTGAGCAAATGGTATTGAACCAGAATGCCATACGTTCTTCAGAATAATATATTGAGTACCACTTTCAACATATGTACTTTCAATAATACCAATAGACTTACTGGTGTTACCAAAGATAAGTGAACCTTCACTAAATGCCGTTGAAGCAAATTCATCAGCAAGTTTCAATGTACATCTACCCGCACTAGAAGAGATTCTTCTAATAACCTTACCACTTGAGATACCTATAGTAAACTCACCAGTGATATCGGAGATAGTAAGTCTTCTTTGACCAAGAGTTGGTTCTCCATCAGCCTGATCGTCAATACCATTATCATAAGCATAGACGATACCTCTTGCACTGATATCGATAATCGAAAGACCATCAGAACTCATTTGATATTCAACTAGTTCTGAACCTTCAGTATAGTTGTTAGGGTTAGATCCAACAGATCCGCCGTAGAGACGAACTTCTTTTCTTTGATCATAAGTTTCAATAGGATCTGGATTCAGTTCCTCAACACCTTCATTTGCAATAGTCAGTTGTGCATTATTGAAGACTAGGTTTCCAGTCTGAGAGGTATCAAACTTCGCCCTATACAGGTTGAACTTCATATCTTCCATCTGCGCCGCAGTCCATGTAGATGCGTTCTGTGACTTGAACAGAACACCGTTGTATGGTTGTGCCGCAATCGCAGTTCCATCATATGCAGTCTGACCCATAACAGAGATATGAACTCTGTAGTTATTAGCAACTGATAAGAGAACGAAACAGTATTCTTCACCCTCAGTCAAGTAAATAGGTGCAGGGAATTCAAATGTAGTTGCAACTGTTGCATCAGCTGAAACTTTAACATCTTCTGGATTTAGAGCAACCTCAGAGAATGGTAAGATTTCCTTTGTAGGATATCCATTCTCCATAGTTCTCAACTGCATCGAGACAGGTAGTTTATCATTCTTACTAAAGAAGAAGACTTCAACCTTAGTAATAAACATACCGCCTTCTGGTGTGACCACGAACGATTCAGCGATTGGGTCATACCAACCAATCTGTCTAGTTCTGCGTCTGATGCTTCTAGTAGTCTTTCTTTGAGTGACAGTATCACGAACAACTCTTGCGTTTCTAATACGCAGTTGTCTTCTCTGTCTTCTCTGCAGAATACCACTGGACTCGAAGTTATCCTGTGCAGTTGTTTCTGCAATCTGACGATCATCACTATTAACATCAGAAGATGTAATCTTGAAGACTCTCAGACCAGTCTGGAACTTAACAGCAGCTCTTCTATGTGGTCTAGGAATGAAGAATGAACCACGGACGAATCCGTTGATATCAGTAATGAATCTTCTATCCTTAACGATAGCACGTGCCCTAGATCTTTCACCTTTCAGAACTTCACCAACTCTGATAACACCGTATGATGTACCTTTGACCTTTCTAGAAGGTTCGTAAGAGTTGTTGTTAAGGTATGCATAAGTGCCAGAGTATGACTTAGGCATTGCAACACTACCATTGCCCTCATATGGATTGGTCTTATAGACACTATTTGGTCTAAGAACTTTCCATCTAGACTTAGAACGCAGACCTCTTACATATTCACCAGGGATGAATGGGATGTTGTTGGTCTTTCTGTTCTCACTTCTGTTCTTGATAAGTTCAATAATCTTAGGAGTACAGAGATTAGTTACATTTCTACCATCGAAGAAGAGATATACTCTTGTGAATGGCTTCAGTTTCTTACCAGTAAATCTGATATTTCTGGATCTCATGTACGGAATTGCCGTCTTAGATAGAGTTCTGTTACCCAGATTAATCTTTCTTACGACAGGAATAACTCTCGTTCTGATACCAACTCTTGCTCTCTTCTTAGTAGTCGTTGTAGTAGTAACTCTATTAACTGGACGACCCTTACCACGAACAAAGTTCCTGAAGGATCTTTCTCGGACAGTTCTATTTTTCGTCTTCCTACCAGTCCAAACAGTTTGCCAACCACCCCATTGGAGAGGAGTAAATCCTCTTCTATTTGTCTTAAGTCTTCTCTTGGTGGATCTAAAGTTACCTTCTCTTCTAATAATTTTTCTAGGAAGTTGCTTAACACTTACCCAGTCATCACTTTCTGGATTCAAGTAACAGGTTCCAACCCAACCAACAACAGCGAATGGGTTTACATTCTCTGTATCTGAGGCATAAATCTGTTGTGCATAAAGTTTATGATCATATGGAAGAGTAATGATCTCACCTTCATCATCATTATTACCAATCAATCTGAAGTGTTCAGAAGATGGTGCATTAAATGCAAGTGGAACACTAGTGGTGTAGTGTGCAGGACGTGCTTCACCAGACTCAAAGTCCATTGAGACGTTGTAGTCAAGGTGATCAAGTTCAGCAACATTAGTATCACTAAAGTCATCGACAACAAATCCATTCTTGAATCTGTCAAATCCTTCTGCATCCTGAACCTTGAGGCTCTCTGTAGAAGTTTCAAGAAGTGATAGTGAAGTGTAATATTCAACTCTTTCTAATCTCTTCTCAATAGAAGTCAAGTCTGAGAATGTGTATGACTTATACTCTTCCTCAGTAACTTCAACATCTTCCTCAATATCAAATCCATATGGTTCAATATTAATTGTTGCCAAAAGCATTGAATCATCAATGTCATCAGGTGGAATAGGATCAATAGCAGGCTTACCAGATTGAAGCTGGAATTCACCTTGTGGAGTCAAGAACAGTTTGTCGATTCTTCTCAGATAGAAATCATAGTCACATCTGAAGTCAGTTCCAACCTTAGGAACGTCAACAATAATAGCAGAAGAACCAGTATAACTTCTGTTTCTAAAGTCAAGAGACTTAGAGTCAACGTTATATGGAGTCGTCAGACTACCATCATTAGTGGTTTGTCTATCAACATATCCTCTAAAGTCAAGGACATCTCTGAGTCTAATATTCTCAAATTCTGGAATATCCTCATAGTCAGTATCAATGTAAGAGTTAGCACAGAAGTACTCACCTTCACCTGATGGGAAGAAGTGGTCAAAGATGACCATGATCTGTCTACGGGGTCTAGCTTGACCAGGCTTTCTAACGATCCTACCAATATCATAGAAGGTATTACGTTGTCCAGTCTCAAGTTCAAATCTATCTGTGATGACCTTAGAACCTCTGGTAACAGATCCTCTATCAGATGCAATCTGACCTTCAAGAGTAAGACCATCAAGTTCATTGACACCAACAATAACTTCATTCAGATCAAACTTGGCATCACTGAGGTATACAAAGAATACCGATGTGCCACTGATCTCAATAATTCTACCTTGTGCAAAACTAGATGCACCTTTAATGACTGAGCCAATTTTAAATGACTTAGCATCTGTCAGAATGATTTTTGGTGGTGTGGGTGGATTTCTATTATATGATTCAAAAACTGCATGGAGTTTGAATGCGTCAGGTACACCAAGAGAGATTACTTCATCTTCAACTCTAGTACCGAAGTAACTAGAAGTTTCATTCCGAGCAAGACCAAACTTGTTAGCAACTTTTCTTCCTAGTCTGGTGTTATTAACCAGAACAGACTTCATCAACTTACCAGTTTTAGTTTTCTTAGAAGCATTATTCAGAGAAACTGTTGCAAGAACACGGATGTCATTAACATTGTTAATAGCGAATCCTAAGTTTTCTTCAGTAGTTGTCTTTGCCTCAGAACTCATAGAGATCTTGAATCGAGTTCCATTGACTGAATTGACAGATGTAATACTATTGAAAGCACCATTCTTATCTGCCAGTGTCATCTGAGTAGTTGGAACTGATGCATCTTCATCATCTGCATCTCTCAACAGTTCTACGACAACACTATCAAAGTCATTATCACTTGTAGATTCTGCCAGAGAAATTCCAACAACTCTTACTTGACCAGTAGACTCTTCTCCACCCAGATCATAGATACCTTCAATCTCATAAAGTTCACTGACAGGATCCAGGTCATCAGCGCGTCCAGGATTAGTGAATGAAATTGAAGCAGCACTATCAGTTCCAGTTGCATTTGCACTCAAAGTGATTGTAGTATTAGTTGATGCAACTTCAATAGTTGCCGAGTCAGCAACTGTACCATCTGTCAACGTCTGTTTGATAGTAATGGTTTCTCCATTGTCATAACCAACACCTTCTCCAACATACTCAACTGCAGTAACAGGACCGCCAATTTTAGTAATAGTCAGAATAGCATTAGTAGTACTACCATTAACTGTAATAGTATCACCTACAGCATAACCAGTTCCAATATCATTGATACTAAATTCTGTGATGCCAGAGTTACTATCAACAGTAACAACATTGACTTTACATCCTGAACCAGAACCACTAGTAGTAACTGTTGCTTTAGCAGTTCCAAAACCAACACCATTACCTGCATTAGTAATATCTGCAGTAAATACACCAGCAGTTGCAGTAATAGAAACTGTCATTCCAGCACCATTACCACTAGACTCAGTTGGAACTCCTGTAGTGTTAGTGATATAACCAGGGTTAACAACTGTTGTTGTATCATCATCATCGTCGTCATCAGTGGTATCTGCACCAACTGTCAATACATTACTGACTAGATTTTCAAACGTAGGACCGCCTTTAGCGATTGCATATACAGTACCTCCAGGGAATCCAGATGTTGTAGATACAAGTTCAGCACCTGCAGTTCCTGAAGCAGCACTTACTTGAGCAACAATATACTGAGGAACGTTAGTCAGAATTGGACTACCACTAGTCATAGTGCATGGGAACACTGTGTTTGGAGTTGCTGTATAAGTTGTTCCAGCGCCAAATCCGATTTCATAAAGAGTTGTAATCTCTTGATCAATAGACTTCAAAGAAGTTCCTTCTTCAATCAGAGCATCACCACTTGTCTGTGCATTGACGATCATGCCATCAAAGACATTATCTTCAATCTCATCAAACGATTGCTTTTGGTCTACTTCCTCAAGATAGTATGATCTTGATACAGCTTCCGAACTCTCTTCTTCAGTCTTAAATAGAACACTAACAGGGTTACCAACACCAGAAGGAAGTCGGTCAATAGTCAGTTTTGTTCTATCGCCAGTGAATGTAATAATAGGTGATGTTCTATCAACCTCTTCACTCTGGACCAAATTAAGAGTTGGGTACTGATTAGATACTCCTGTCTTATCAACCAGAGTACACATGTAATTATCAAGTGTGTAACTAGTGAACTGAGATCCAGTTGGAGCGTCAATAGAAACTTTCTTTTTACCAGCAAATAGATCCGACTCTAGAAGAGCAAGGTCATATACTTTTCTGATAGTGAATGATTCATCAGTAATATTTCTGGTTGGGTTTCTTGGAATCTCTGTAAACAGATCTCCATTTTCTCTGCCCTGCAGAATAGGTCTCTTCCTAAACATCTTAGTATAGGTAGAGTTAGCAACTGCAAGTCTAGGAGCAAGAGCACCTCTTTCTGCACCAAGTTTATCAGACTTTTCTTTTTCGATCAGGAATCTGAAGTTACTTTCGACAGTATTCTCAAGAGCATCATTTCTTGCAATAGCAACTGCTTGTGCTTGTTCACCGTCAGTCTCTCTTGGGGGTGGAAGTCTAATTTCAGGATCACTTGTGTATCCTTCACCACCGTCTTCAATATGAACTCTTCTCAGTGAACCATCATTGTCAACAACCAGTTCTGCTTCTGCCTGTTTTCTTCTAGGTGTACCACCACCATAGAAACCAAATCTCTGATTTACAGATCCACCCATACCTGGGTCAGTTTGCAGAAGTACGATGTTAACAGGCATACCATCCTGTCCACAATCACCATTTCTATAGTCTTCAATATTAGTCCAGTCTCTAGGATCATATCCATCACCATCTTCTACAATGTCAACATTAATAAGTTGTCCTTGTTCAGCAGAAGATGCAACCATTCTCTTAACCTGAATGGCTCTACCACCTTTGAATAGGTAGTCTCCAGGTCTCAACTGAGAGTTGAAGAATGTACCAGCACCTAAAGCAACTTCTGTAGAAGGATAGGTTGCGACATCCAAAACGGTTTTGAATACAGATCCATCATCTTCTTTGATAGCTTCAAGATCAAACAAGTTGTCCTGATCAAATGCAGATACTTCAAACTCGGATGCAGAATCAAGTTGAACAACAAATCTATTTCTTCTAGATCCTTGTCTAGAAACAACACCAGTGATAAGGCTTCCTTCAATTTTTGCTCTAACTGGAGTACCATCAGGGAAACTATTGTCGTCCTTAGTTACAGTAACGACCTTCGCCATTGCATCGCAACGTTTTACCTTTCTACCAACAGCTTCACCGTTTCTGATACCAGTAACATTTCTTGGACCTCTATGGAATCTTTGTGGAGTTCCATTAGAAGCTCTGAAGACTGTCAGATCATTCTTAGGTGTTTCGATTTCTACTTTACCAATACTGAAGTCTTGCAAAATACCCAAAGAAGTTCCACCACCTGCTGCCCAGTTGTATAGACATGCTTGGTCAACAGAACGGAAAAGTTTCCAACTACTATCTAAACTAAAGTCTGCAGTACCATTGTTAATAGTTGTTGTATTAACAACTGCATTACCATTAGAATCCAAACCAGAGACGTAAGAAACTGTAATAGTTCCTACTGGTCTCCAGAAGTGTTCTAGAGAAAGATATCCAATAGTATTGCCAGAATTTCTACCATACCATCCATATCTAGTGATGAAATCTGGATCGCTCTCATCAATACCTGTGTCATCATCAATCTTAGCAAAGATGAATGTAGGTGTCAGAACACTGTCAATAGTTTCAACCTTTCTAAGAATAATAACTTCATTCTTTCTCCAACTACTACCATTGAAAGTAGAGTCAGTTGTTATTCCTTGGAGAGTTGTCCCTGGATTCGTAAATCCCTGACTACTAGCATCAGAACCAGCTGTAGTAAAGTACAACTTTTTCTTAATAACATACTGGTTATATGGTTCAAAGTATAAAGTTACACCACTGAAAGTTTGAAGAACCTTACCTCCACCGATAGTAACTCTCTGAGCACCAGAAACAGTTCTTACTGAAAGGACATATGCACCTTTACTGAGGTAAGTACCACCGCCACCACCTGTAGAATCATGGACAACCATACCTTTAGTAATGGTGACTCCAGTAGGAACAGTAAACCATGTTCTGTTGATTGTACCATCACCAACAGCATTTACAGCAGTTCCAAAGTAATCAAATTCGTTAGAGTCTCTAACAATAACACGTCTACTTGTACGAGTATTAGACTCACCAAGAATTTCTACAAATTGAACAGTCTCAATATTATTTGCAGAATCAACTGTACTGTTATAAACTTCAGCCTCAAAACCTCTCTTGATTAGATTCTGTCTTCTCCAACCATATCTACCAAAGGTATCATTGAATTTACCAAAGACACTAGATCTAGAATTAGTTGCAGTTCCTCTGATAAGTCTGAGTTTAGTAGCATCAGACATTGTTCTAGTCTGGAAATAATATCCAGGGTTGAATACCATTCTGGTACATTCGACCTTATCTGCACCTGTGTCTTCTTCATCATCATCACCAGCATTCTGCCATCCAGTATATGCAGAAGACGCTGCAAGTCTTTGAATTTTAACTGACCAGTCAGCATCAACAACTCGCAGTTCTTCCTTACCAATCTTGATGAACTCAGGATCAGTAGCAGTAATACTAATTACATCATCCTCGAAGAGATCCTCAACACTAGTAACCTTAATGGTAGTTGATTGTGTACCAGAACCAGAGTTAGATGCAATATTTTGCATGATGAATACATCATCATGATCTCTAATAGTTCTAATGGTTTGACCTGCTCTCAGGCGACCAGATAGAATCTTGATCTTCTTCTCATCATCATTGGGTCTACCAAGTAGTTCACCTCTAAATGTTGGTGAGAATACCTGATCACCTTTATTAAAGGAGGAGTGAGAAACTTGTTTCTTCTTCAGAGACGTTCTTGCAATAGCCTTGAAGTAATGTCCATTACCTCTCTGTGATCTGAAGTCAATCGCTCTTCTTGCAATAGCTCTTTCATAACTAGTCGCAAGTTTGATCTTATTTGCATTAATGCGAATTACATAATAATTGTATGCAGTTGCACCATTGACATAAGAATCTCTTAGATAAGCTCTACTTGTAGTAGGACCTACTGGATGAGTGTTTGCTCTTACACCAGCTCTAATTCCATCAGTAGTACCATATCTCAGGATATCTCCAGTTTTGAGTCTATGTCTGAACAGTTTGATAGTATCTCTTCGCTTATCAATATTACCACCTGTAAAGGTGTAATCATAATCAGCTCTTACTCTATGGTAACTTGTATATCTCTTACCAACCAGTCTTCTAGACTTCAGTCGTCTTGAGTTATATAGAATGTTGTTAACAGAGAATGACTTAGAGTTCTTAGCAAGAGCTCCTGTTCTCTTATCAACGTATCTTACGATAAGCTTAGTGAACCATCTCCATCTTGGAACACGTCTCCGTCTAACCCTACCTCTAATTCTTTTCTGTTTAACAGTGTAAATTTTACCAGAGAACTTCTCATCATAACCAATAGCGGTTCTGACATTTTTTCTAGAAATAATCTTAGCAACAATACTGGCCTTCTGCCACCTTCTATTGTTTCTAATATATGTCCCTCTCTTGTATCTTCTACCACCTTGTCTACGGAGGAAGAGTTCTTCCCTCTTAGTTTTAAGTCTAGTCCGTGAGAGTCTCTTAGTTTGGAACGCAGCTTGTGTAGTTAGAACTGTAAGAGTTCTAGGTACAGAAATCTCCTGTTCTTTTACAAGAGTAATTGAATCGCCTAGAACCTCAACAGTTTCATTGAGAACTGTATCGCACTGGAATTCTTCTACTAGTTGATCATCATCAGAGACGTAAGTACCATTGATTCTACGAATATCACTGAACTGATACTGGTAGATTCCACGAATAGATACGTTCCTTCTTCTCTTTCTCTTATCAGCGTCATCTCTAAATCTAACTAAGTATCCGTCTCTACGGATTCTTTCACCTTTGATGAATTCTCCGTTTACTTGATATAGTTTTAATATATTTTCGTCTGGATCAAATACAAGATATCCATTTGCTTTTGATTTATCACCAGTGATTCTATCACCTTGTCTCAGTGTAGGTGTGATCTCATCGTTGGTATCAATTGCATCTTGCAATTTGATAACGGTGAACATCTGAACATCACCAGTGAATAACTTGAATCTGTTAGGACCTTCCCTATCAAATCCAAGAGATCTTGCCATACCAGTCATATTACGACCTTGGGCAATCTCATCATTATAATATGAATCGTAAAATTCTAGAGTTTCATAGTGATTACCAGTAGTACCAGAATTACTAGTATATGGAAGTCCTTTAACTCTATTAACTGTCAGGAAGTTGCCTTGATCATAAGGCAAGATTTCGTTAGCCTTTGATTGTACAGCCCTTGCTTTAGGGATGTCGATATAAGTTGCTGCTTCAGTATCAATCTCATAACCCTGTACATATGCAGTACCAGGAGAGATCTCAAGAACATAAAAATCATTTCCAGCTGGGTTACCCTGATTACTAATATCCCCTAGATCATATACACCATTATTAAATCCATCATCGAGACTCTCTCGCATGATGAGACTAAATGCTTTAGTGATATAGTCACCATGAGTGTCATATGTTCTACGAGCGAAAGTCTTTTCGATCTCAGTAAGTGGATCTCTCTTTACGACTTCTTCTACACGACCTTCATCGAGACGCATCATCTCCATAAAGTTTTTATCACCTGGATCATCAATAGCTCTCTTTACCAGAGTCGCTCTGATCCTAAATCTGTGTGCTCCAGGAGCGTTAAAATTGGAAGACTGGAAAGCGTTATCATTAAGACTATTATCATCCTCTGGTGTAATAATAGATTCAGAAATATCAAAACCAATTTTGTATGTTGGTTCATTGTCATACTGATCTAGAATAACTTTCTGAGTAGTAATATCAACGAAACTACCTCTAATAAAATATACCCCTCTATTCACATATGCAATAGATCCGATATAACGAGCATTCTCAGGAATCAGTTTCAGGATAGGAGTACCCGCCTCAATAATACGACCAGCAATATTGATATCACTGGCTGATGAGAGTTCCTCGTTATCGTTGAATCTTCTTGTTACATTGTCTTGACCGGCCCCAAGGTACTTGACATACAAAGTAATAAAGTTCTTTTCACTTTCCGCAGCAGGAATACTAAACAGTACCTTACAAGTAACACCAGACTTGATACCGTATAGTTCCATTTCCTCCAGTTGTTCTCGGTATTCCTCAACAGGAGATCCAAGGAAACTGGATTGTAAAAGGACAGCATGAGCCTCTAGGTCATAGGACATTTGTCCTGGAATGACTACTGATCCATCCTTAAAGAAATGGTTACCAAATTGCTCTACTTGGTTTTGTAGAACAGATTGTAATGTTGTTAATTCTCTAGCTTGTACTGGGAATCCCGGCCTGAATAGAACTTTTTGAAAATTCTTGGCTGAATCAAAGTCATCATTATATGGTGGGATATTTAGGTTCGTCTTTTGGGGCATCGGTGTTTCCTGATGTAATTACTTAGAATTCGATAACGATTTTAATGTCTTCAATCTGATCGGGGAATCGAACGATTGGTCTTCTATTATCTATGTATATGATTTTACCAGAGTTCTTTTCAATCTCTGACTGACCATAACCCTGTGTGAAACTCTGGCCAAGGTTGTAAGTTTTACCATCAACCTGACGAGTATCAGTGTTGTCAATTTCTGGGAAAGAGATATCAGGAGTAGAACTGACACTTGCACCAACAGCAGAGACTGTTTCGGAACCTTGAAAGTCAGTCATAGTTCCCACGCCTTCGGGGAAAACTCCATTAACTCTATCCTGGAAGAACTTCAGAATTTTAGTAACAGAGTTCCAAGAAATAACTTGTCCTCTGGATCTAACTTCTTCTGTATTAACTGTTCTTCTTTGTTCAATAATTTGATCAGGAGTGAAAGATCCAGTGAACGTTGTTGGGAATGCAATCGATCTGGCGTTAGTAAATGTCAGGTTTGTTGCAATCTGACTAGTACCAGCAACCAGAGGATTTAGAACCAGTCCAATTCTTCTGAAATCGTTATCTGTTGGGAAATCACCAAAACCCTCATCATATGAGAACTTAGTATTAATCAGTAGTCTGAATGCACCAAGTTCGGTCTTAATAGACCGTCCATGTCCGCCTGGAGGAGGAATGATCACACTTAATTGTGATCCACCACCACTACCAATACCAGAGATACTGTCAACATCAATTTGACCAAATGTATATCCACTTCCACCATTCAAAACACTAACGGAGGAAATTCTACCACCATCAATAACAAGTGTAAGTCTACCGCCTACACCGTCACCATTAATAGGAATGTTTTCATAAACACCATTGTTATATCCACTACCAGAGTTAATGACTAGGATAGTATCAATTTCACCTTCAACTGTTGAGGATGAAACTGTTGTATCTTCATAGACTGGTAGATAGTCAGCAGAAAGGAACCTGATGATCGTATCAACAGGTAGAGAGTACAGATACTTCCAACGATATCCATCTGATGTTGTAATGATAGACGTTGATGTACCAGTTGGTTCGACCGTGGAAGGCTTTCCGTTAGGATCACTGGGAGAAGTTCCATTGTAGATACACTTATATACCTGGAACTGTGAGTTCATGACATAATAGTCCGACTCATACAGTGAAGTTGATCCACTAGAAGCTGGGTTGAAGATAGAGTAATCGTGACGATACATATCGTAAACGAAACCTAAACCACCAGTTGTTTGTTCTGGTGGGGTCCAATCAATTCTTCGCACAACAGGAACAATGTCCGTTGGAAGAATTCTCTTCAAAGCAACCATATCCTCATAGATGCTCGAGTATTGCTCGAAACTATCAATAGGAGTAGGTGGAGTTGTATCACCACCAGAAGAATCAGGCCAAGGCTGAGGTCTTCCAATGAAAATATAAAGTGTGTTTGGTAATGTTTCTGACGTGTCGAAAGAATCGACAAACTGATCCGCCAGAAACACCCTAAATTGATCTGTAATCAGTGCGGACATATTACTTTAGTGGACAACAATCCCTTTGTTATTTATCTATTTATTCAACTCGGAGAAGAGTAGTAAATCTATAAGTCTTCAGAGTATATTTATCTGCTCCAGTAGTGATTAATGATCCACCTGATGTATATATGTCAAGGAACTCACCCTGTTGATTTTGAATCTGATATGCATAGTTGATATCATTGTTTGAAAGAGTGTCTAATTGAATTGTCAACTCTTGAGTCAAAGCATCATAATCAACGTTAGTAATCTTACCTTGGAAGTTAGATGTACGACCACGGACCAGATTTCCATCCTGAAGTTCACTGTAATCAGATGGTGCATTAATTGTCAGAACAGCAGTTGCAGTTGCCTCTTCACCAGTATTAACTGGGGAAACCGACTCGACTGTAACAACGTTTCCATTGTTATCTGTCAGTTGGTCAGATGCAGCAATCGTTGCGCCTGTATCATTAATTTCTTCCAGACCGTAAAGTGATCCAGGAGTACCACCATCGAGAGAAACTTCACTTGCAAAGTCAGTATTTTCATTTCTAACTCCGAAATGTGTCTTACCGAAAGAAGACCCACCGAAGTTTTTCACACTAATATAACCGTAAGGAGTATTAGTACCAGTAGCAGTGTTTGCAGGATATCTGATGTTTCTGATTTCAAAACCAGTGGTAGGAATATCAACTTGTCTGACATTCAGAAGTTCCCAACCAACAATTTGCGCGAAAGTAGTATTGCAATTATCATTGCCATCGCGACAGACGACCAGAGTTTGATCGACTTTATCCAAGTTGGAATCATCATTCGCATCAGAGACTGCAGTCAAGTCAAACAAGTTAACTGCAGGCGACTCAATATCGGTGATAACTCTTGTGAGTGGAACCTCATCCGTTGGGTTGATTGTAACTGTATTAGATGCAATCGTGCTTCCGAGAGTGTATCCAGAAACAGAGTTAGGAAGTTCAACAAGCACATATGAAAGACTACTTTCTGTAGAACTTACAACTTCAAGAACTGTTACATCAATTCCACTCTTACGGATTGTATCACCGTTAGAAATTGATTCTACATCGTTCAGGTAAAGTTTCTGTGCATTTCTCTGGATAGATCCTTCTAAAGCAGTGTTATAAACACCACCACCATATGTCAATGCAGTAGCCTCATTAGCCGCACCAGCATCAATGAATGCGAGTGAGTCAATAACATATTTGACATAAAGAAGATTTGGATCATCAACTGTATTTTGAGCTTCCCATGCGTATACTCTTAAGAGAGTTGCGCCACCTGCAATTTCATTAGAAGCGTTTCTAATGATTGTGAGAATGTCACCAATGTTAAATTCCCAACCACCATCTGACAAACTTAACTTCTGATCGAAGTTGAAATTAATGCCTCTGGTGCAACCTTCAAAAGAATGATCAGTAATAGAAGTATACTGAATTTTTTCTTTCCCAAGGAGGAAAGATCCAGATCCTTCAAACCCACCAGTAGACTCAACAAAGATAATATCGGTAGTATCATCTACATCCTCAACCAAAGATGCCAGTTTTGTAGAGTTGGATGATAGGTAGAATCTATTGTTATTTTCAGCAGTGTGCGTGAGTCTATCTGCGAAGATAATCTCTGGTTGTGCAGTATATCCAGCACCACCTGTAGTGACATCAACAGAAATTACATAATTATTATCAATGTTGACTACACCTACCAGTCCAGTACCAGCCCCGCCGCGTGAGACGACAATTGGTGATTCAAAATACTGAGAACCTTGATCTGTAACTGTGATAGATTCGATGATATTATCAGAACTACTTGCAACTGTGATTTTAGCAGTACCGTCAGTATCTGTAGAATCTGTTGCAACATTACCATATTCATCAATACCTCTGATCAATACGGTATCTTCGATATCGAAGTCTCTACCATATCCATCAAATTGGGCACTTCCTATATCCAGTTGTTTGAACTTAAGTCCAGTGATTCTTCCGAGAGAAGCTTCAAGTTGTGCATCAGTTGGAGTTGCACCGCCAATACCAGAGTTGGAATTACCAATAATAGATACGGTGTAATCTAATTGTGGGAAGAAGTTATCACCTTTTCCAAGTGGAATGATATTTGAAATTACACCTGCATCTAATTCTAGTCTTGCAGAGAATAATGTAGGAATAGCAATGGTCAATTTATTTAATCCACCATTCCATCCAGTGACAACAGCCTTACCAAGTATCGCCTCACTATTCTCGAATGCAGTAAGATCTTCATAGAAGTCAATGATCTCACCAATCTTAAATTCTCTATTCAAGTTATATGTGATACTTCTATCAATATTCAGAATATAGACTTCATTATCGGACTGGGAGATAGAAGTATATGAAATTGAATTGTCAATGTTTCCAGCGTCTGCATATGCAACAACCCTACCAGAAGTTGGTACACTTGCCAATTCACCTGCATAGGTAATATTGATTCTTAGAGGATCATAATCTGCACCGCCAATACATCTGGTAAACGATTCGACTTGTCCAATACTAGATGTCAGAATAACGTTATTTACATCAACAACGTTTACCGCTTCACCTGGAGTGAAACTTCCTAGAACATCAATCAGAACCAATTCATTTGCGTTAGGAGAAACAAGAACTGTTCCTTCTGCATCTGAAGTAGCACCTTTGATTCTATCTCCATCATCTACATCATCAAGAACCCAATCACCAGTACAGATCAGATGTGATGTTTGGAATGGATAGATAGATGTCAATCTTCCGTTACCATCAACAACTGACTTAAAGTATGCAGTCTTAGTATTATTGCCTGCGTTGTTAACAAGGAATGTATCTGATGTAGTATATCCAGATCCGCCATTTACAACTTCAATACCACTTACTTTAAATTTATCTCCATCAGGTATAAACCTAGCAATCAAAACTGCACCTGAACCAGTAGTCGTAGTGATATCAACAGATGGAGCAATATAATTTGCACCTCCATCGACAATGACTATCTCATCTACACCTAGTTGTGGGACAATATTTGCCTGAGAACCTGTAGTGGTATCGATAGTGACGTTTGGTCTTCTTTCATAACCTTCACCAGGAGATGTCAGATCGATGGATTTAATAAATCCACCTCTCATATTTGCAGTACCTTGTGCCCTTCTACCGACATTTTCGCCAGTAAAGTCGAAGGTAACAATTGAACTTACAGAGTCAACAGTCGAAACAATTCTAGAAGCATCCTCCTTAGAAAGTTTGACAATATCGTTAGTTTCAATCTCTGGGATAATCTCAACAGATTGAACGTCTGCATCAGAACCAATGTAAATATATCCAAGGAATTCAGTACCTGGTTTTGGTGGAGAGGTAAATCTCAGTCTGGAACCATCAACTGTGAAGGCAGTCGAACATTCCTGAACAACTCCATTCAATGTGATTACAATGTTTCTATCCAAAATGATAGAAGCAGAGTTACCAAACTTCGAGATCGAATATGGTGAATCATTAATTCTGATACCAAAGGTTTGTGTTAGAGAATCAAACTGTGGTGAGATATTATCAATCTTTCTCCATCTACCAAGATACATGCCAACAAAATCGGCAGTCTTAGAAGGTGGACTTGTAAACGTAATGTTACTAGAAGAGATGCCATAATCAAGTGTAGTTGACTGTAATACACCATTCATAGAGACGAGAACAGGTGTGTTCTCAGCATCTGGTATATATTCGACTACATCGCCAGTAGATGTGGTTGTAGTCAATTTAAAGGTAGATCTTACATCATTGAATCCAACGAAACTGAATACAACCTCTGACTGATAATCGGTGCCTTCTACATAGAAATAATCGTTCTTAGTAAAGGATCCGATAATAGTATCACTATTGAAGATCAATCTATCACCAATGACTTCAACAATGGTTGCCGAGTTTCTTTCTACAGAATCTACTGTACTAGAGACTGCAGTATCAAATCCGAATACATGATTTTCATCACCGAAGACTCCCTGTATATCTTTTAGAATATAGACATACTTGACAGTATCAATAATACCTGTAGCGGTAGTAGAGATAAATTCAGATCCATTAACAACCTCATCGGCAGGTTCATTATTTGCACCATCATCATTAGTATCTCTATCCCATGAGAGATTGACACTTCCATCTTCATTAATATCTTCTACCGTCATATCGATAGTAGAACTGGTGCCAGTATTTGTAATTGTGACATCACCAGTAATAACATCACCGACCAAACTTGTTAAAGTGATTCTCTTCTCAATATCTCTGACTTCAGCAATTGCAATATCTAAAGTCTCAAAGAATGCATAAGAGTTATCCAGGATAGTTGAATATGTCAGACCAGTATCCTTGTGAACCATCACATCATTCTGTTCAACGCCGCCACGAATTGGGTCGTCAATATAATACTCTGGATAGATTTGTGCAGGGAAGTAAGAGTAAACAACGTTAGTCTTAACAGGAAGAACGCCATCGTTGTTGTCAATGTAATCCTCTACGATACCAAAGAGAGTTGTCAGTGTAGATTCAACATCAGCACAAGCAGGAGAGTCTGGATCTGCGAGAATTGTTCCAGTTACAAGATTAATATTTGTTTGCAGTCTGGTGTAAGTTCCCGTAGTTTGTGTAACCAGAGTATAAGTTCCAATAGAAGTATCCCAATTTCTCATAGCGAGAATTGCCATTTCTTCCATGTAATCAATCATATCCTCAAGGATACCAATATGACTTACAAATGTTGTTTGTGCAGTTGTAATGTCAACAGAATCAAGATACTCTACGAGATACTGGTTGTATCCAACCAAGGAATGTACGATGATATCTTTAAGAACTGCCTCAGCAAATCCTTGGATTGCAGTCGCATCTGCAGCGTCATATACAGTTCCGTCAACAGGGGATACAGTATATCCAGACGTTGCCACTTCAGTAGCATAAGTGTAAGCTTCTGCTAAGATGAAGTTCTCATTCTTAGCAAGTTGAATTGCAGCGTCACCATAAGTGTCAGTAGCATTGTTCAGAATAACATCAATGATAATGAACGTCAGTTCAAATACTTTAGCATTGACATCTGTTTTCTCTTGAGCGGTTAGAGTTGATAAACCATCAATGACAGTTTCATACTCTTCATAGATTCTGTAGAACGCCCATGCAGTTTCAATAAGTTCCTCTTTAATGTGCAGTGGTTGCGAAGAAGGAACATATAGTCTTGCAGTGTCATATGAATTAGTATTTCCACCAAATCTCAGGTCAGTCAGAATAGCATCTGAAACTTTTGTTAGATCTCTCTGACATTTTCCACTTTCACCAGGGATAGTCAAGTTTGTAAACGTAGTTCCAAGTTCAGTGAAGATAGTGTTAATAGTTGTTGACTCAACAGCCTTACAAGCAGTTGCAGCAATCCTGAACTTAGACCTTACTGATGGAGACAAAGCACCAAGTAAAACGCCCATGATATCAGTAATGTTATCAGCAACATTAGATGTTACCGTCATTCTGGTATCTTGAGTCTTACTTGTATATGCTGTATTGTGGAGATCATCAAGATTTGCATTGTAAAGATCAAATGTGATGTTCTGAGCACCTGTAGTTCCATCGAAGGAATATGCAGCACCATCAACATCACCCATCTGAACTGTGTTGTTAACACGATCAACATCAATTACATATGTTGCAGTCGGTAAAACAGTTCCAGAATCAGTGATCTTCATGCCAACTACGATTCCAGTAGTAGAAGAAAGAGTGAGAGAATCGGATCCATTGGTGATTGTTACTGAGTTCTCAGTAGTTGTCCAATTTCTAGAAACTGCAATCAGAGCATTTCTCAGTTCTGTATATGAATATACCGACTCATCAATTTCACTCTTAATGAAGAGTGCATTATTATTTCCATCGAAGTATAGTTTCGATGTATTAACCATATTCAAATTGCCACCATCAACCAAATCATCAACAACAGAGTCAATGACTAAATTGATATCTCTTCTGCATCTTGCGATATCGATTTCAGTATTACTTGCAAGAGAAGTATATTCTCTTCTTACATCTCTATAGATGAACTCTGAGAGGAACTGTTTGTTCTCAAGAATGAGTGAAGCAGAGTCATACCAAGGAGAGAATCCAGTGGAAAGTTGATTGTACTTATTGACCTGTGGAATGATCTCTGACAGGGAAATGTACTTATCCAGTTCTTCTGCCTGAGATGTATAGATCTCAGCAGTCTTAGTGATGGATGGATTCGTATTGAATACCAGACCGCCAGGACCAGAGTCAAATACCATCGCACCTTCTGTATGTCCACCAGTTGTAATTACGAGTAGATTGTTAGTCTCGTCAATAGAAAGGATTTCAGTATTAGCAAGAAGGACTCCAGTACCAGATGTACTTACAACTGTATCACCAACTTCTAATCCAGTGAAGTCTGTGATGCCAGTGATTTCCCATCTGGTATCAGTAGTATTTTCGTTAATAACACCAGCAATTGCAGTTGCTCCAGAAGTAAATCTTGCAATAGTATCGAACTCAGTATGTGAGATCTTGAGAACCTTATTAGCAATATTAATGTTCTCAACTGTACCAGATACAGAACCTTGAGTTGCAACCAAACCAACAGAAAGACCATCAGTATTTGGAACCTTCAGATACTGAACCAGATCATACTTCTTAGTCTTGACCTGAGATCTAGATACAATTACATTTCTTACTGGTGCAATCAGATCAATAACATCTGTAGCTCTATTGGTTTCAACTTCCCAGTCAGTCATTGATAGACTTTCTGTTGCAGTGATTAGAGCGCCTGTGGTGTAATCGAAGAGGTTTCTAAGATCAACAATATAGTTGACGTTATCTGCAGTAGCAACCTTAGACTTATATGTATAAGTTCCACTACCGTTCTTAAGGAAAATTTCTTCATCTTTAATGAAAGCACGACCTGGGTTGATTGCAGGTAATCCACTAACTGCTGCAGTAGGTGAAGTTGAATCTGCAGTAGTGAGTGCATCAGTTAGGATAGAAGTCAGAGTATCGATAGTATCCTTGACATTCTGACAAGATGCAGTATCAGTATTAGAACCTGTTGCAGCATCTGCAATCAGATTATAGTTCTTATAGTAAAGTTGGTTATTGATTGCCAACTTCATCATGTCACGAGCCTTATTGAAGAGGGTGATAGATTGTGAAATCTCCCCTTCCAAACCATTAGTGATGTATGCGTCTCCTGCCTCATTGAAGTAAGAACGTGCAGAAGCTCTGATATTCAGGTTACCACCTTGGAACAAGTCAGACCCAACGGCGTCAACAATAATTCCAATGTCTCTGGCACACTTACTTTCTCCACCTGTACGTGAACCAATAGTCTCGTCGGGCAGATCATCTAAATCACCAGCATTGATAACTGTAGTTACGATTGCAGTCAATGTATCAACTGTGGTCTGAATATCAGCACAAGCGCCAGGATCGTTATTAGCAATATCTCCACCAGAACCACCATACTCTCCAGGACCAGGAGTTACCGTTAGATCCTTGACATAGAGTTGGTTGGTGAGAGCTCTCTTCATCATGTCACGAGCCTTATTGAAGGCAGTGATAGACTCTGATTCTTCTCCTAGAAGTCCGTTAGAAGTAGGTCTACCAGATACGTCGAAGTATTGCAAAGCAAATTTACGAGCGTAAGTATTACCACCCTTAAATGCATCAAGAGAAATTGAATTAATAAAGATACCGAGGTCTCTCTTACACTTAGACTCACCACCAGTTATGGTAGCAACAGACTCTGCAGGAAGGTTACTGTCATTACCGTCACTCAGGACAGTATTAGTGATTGCAGCCAGAGTATCAATTTGAGTTTGAACATCAGCACAAGCACCTGCATTGTTGTTAGCAATGTCTCCACCAGCGCCACCATAAGTTGCAGGACCAGGAGTTACAGTCAAATCTTGATAGACTGTCAAAGTGCCAGTTGCACCACTCAACCAGGATCCTTCAAATGGTGATGTAGTAACTGCAGTTTGAGCAGTAGTTGCATAAGTTGCATCAGTGAATGTAGAAACATCCGTCAGTGTATTGGTAATTGCAGCCTTCATGACTGCAGCAACAATTGCAAATCCAGCCTGAGATTGTGAAACCTCACCATCTAAACCATTAGAGATCAATGATTGACCATCTGATGCAAGATACTGGAGTGCAAACTGTCTAGAATATCTGTTACCAGATGTCAGTTGTACATCAAGAGAGACTGCATCGATGAAATAACCAATATCTCTACGACACTTCAGTTTGTTTGCAGTCTGTTCTGTGGCATCTGCACCAGGATAAACGAATGATGGGAAGTTAGTTTCGATTGCAGCAAGAGAAGTTTCTGCAATAATGTCTCTATTCTTCTGGATCAAACGATACGCATCAGAGTATCTAGAACCAGCATCAGTCTGACTATCACCTGGATAGTAGAAGTCTTCATGCTCAACTGGAATTTCTGCAGCAGCAGTATCAATAATCTCTTGCTTATTCTGTTGAATCAATCTGTATGCATCAACATATCTAGATTGTGCATCAGTCTGATCATCACCTGGGAAGTAGAAGTCAGGATAATCTATACCAATCTGAGCAAGTGCTGTATCAACAATCTCAACTTTATTATTGATGATCTGGTTGTTTGCATCCTTAAATCTACCAGCAGCTTCTTCGACTGCAGCAGAGATTCTGATTGTCTCCAACTGATCGTTTACTGTAAATTCATCAGACTCATCTTCATAAGAAACCTCAGCTTCAATAGACTTGTATCTATCTGTAGAAAGAGTTGAGTTATTAAAGTCATCAAGGACTAATCTTGTAGACTTGAGAGGTTTAAACTTAAGTGCTTCATAAGATTCTTGCTTAGCAAGTGGAATGATATAAGATCTACTGATATCATTAATAGTAACGTTTGGATTAGTCGGAGTGTTCTTTCTGTTCATGATATAACAGATGAACTTAGTTCCTTCACTAATTACGACTTCATCAATATTATTGATCTGTCTAATTTCTTGAACACTACCAGAAGCGCCAGTAGTTAAACCAACAACTTTATCACTTAGTCCAATAGAGAACTCAGTATCTTCGATAGAGTTTCCAAGCAGTTTAGAGATCTGTACCGAGTTATCGGTAAAGTTCATCAAAGGAATGTTAGTATCAGAAGAAGTATTATCATCTTCTGTCTTAAATCTAATCTTGGTTACATTATATCCACCAAGATCTTGAGTAGTACTTGGATTTGTAGTAGTATCAATATTTTGTAGATTAAATCTAATCTCTCTTCCACCAAATCCCTCAACGAACCCAGCAGCAGTATCAACCTGTAAGAATTCATTCTCTGCCAAGAATGGATCTTTAATGTTTGCCTTGAATGTTGCGATTACTTCATAGACATTATTTACAGTATCATTAGTGATAGATTCAATAACTGCTGTTTCTCCAGAGGTACTAGAGACAATATTTGCACCAATTGCAGGAACCAGAGTATCACCTTCATCAATTCTGGTGAAGTTAGACATAGTAAAGATTGCCTTGTTAACAAGGTTAGTCTCTGACAGGTCATACTTAACGTTGACACTAGAATTAGCAGAGGAGAATAGAGATGCATTAGACTGCAGTTCTACACCATCAGGTAGAAGATCAATTTGACCGCCACCCTGAGTTGCATAATCCCATCCAGGAGTTTGTTCGATGTTATTGATCAAATCAACAGTCTTAGGTTGAGATCCATCTTCTCTATAAAGTTTCAGGAAGACTTCATTATCCTGTTGCAGAGTAGTGATTGGTTCACCAATTCTATAAACTCTAAGCAATGTAGAGAATCCATCACCAGGATTGTTTGACTCATAATCAAATATTCTAAGGTTACTGTCTTGAGTATCAGATCCAAACAGAACATGTGCTCTAAACTTCCTCAGATCAGCAGTTCCAGGAGTTTCTACATAAGAAATAGTATGGGATCTAGCGTCTGGATCTGTTGCAGATCCAGTTGCAAATGCATCACTGTTATTTTCACCAGTTACAACTACGAGTTGATGAACAAAATTAGCACCACTTACTTTCGCAGTAGCTTCTGTAATAATACCTGTAATCTGACCTTGAGTTAGTGGAGAACCAACTGCAAATGCATCTTCATCAGTATTCGTGACTTCAACATACTGAGACCTGATATTAGTGGACGGAAGAATAATTTCATAGACTCTGACAACAACCAGTTGTTCAGAATCAGAGAATACCGCAGTAGGTGGATATAAATCGTTCAGGAATACATCTCTAGACTTAGAGATCAAAGAAGATTTAGGTGCTTCTGTAAATGTAATTCTACCGTTAGCAAGGTTATATGCCTCTCTAGACTGAAGAATATCATTCAGATAAAGCATCGTAAAGTTCTTATTCGTTCTAACTGGGTCAATTTGTACAGCTGTAGAACCATCAGTATTAGTGATTGTTCTTTGTACAGTCAGATCGAAAGTTTTCTCAACGCCATCAAACCTATTAGAGATATCTTCACACTTTTCAACGAATGATGTGATGATATTCTCCGAAGTGATCAATTCTTGATCAACTAGAGTAACCTCATTAACGTTTAGTACATCTTCGATGAATGCAGATGAGAAGTCCTTAGTTCTTCTGGAGTTAGCAACGTCAAGAGAAATATTTCTAGCAAACGTAGTAGATCCAACTGGTTTCTTAATTGCCTTAGCAGAAACATAGTTATACTGAGAGAATAGAGAGAAACCAAGTGGATGTAAGTTAGAAAGAACAGATTCTTTCCAATCAGTACTTGGCAATCCAGACTCAATGAAGTATGAGAAGTTCTGATAGAACTCAGACTGGATTTTCTGTGATAGAGAACTAAGTTTACCAGTCTCTTCAAAGAATCTACCATCTAGTTTAGATACAGCACCGATATCACCAAATCCTTCTGCAGAGATGATTGTATTGATAACACCTGAAGATCTGGACTTCTCGCCTAGAACTCTACTAGTTTGTTTGAACTTACCAGTTACTTTATGAACACGCAGAATATTTGGTCCTTGAATCCAACCAAAGTTCTTAAGAACTTTAGCAGTAGCGGTTACAGTATCAATGCCGTTAACATCTTCAATCTGTTGGATTGTTTCATCTGCAGAGAATTCAGAGAGTTTCAGTGCAACTGTTGCAGCACCACCAAATGTCTCAGTCAAAACAAACTGAGTTGCAGAACCTGATGTTAGGAAACTGAGGTAGTTATTCAAAGCAGCTTCGTTAGCATCAATTGCAATTCTTAACTGATTATCCTGTAGACCAAAACTAGTTCCAGAAATTGCAGTCAGTTCTACAGTAATATTCCTTCCACTACTAGATTGATTATCATCAATCAGTGCAGATTGTCCACCAACATAATTGGTAATGGGTAGGGTAATATTTTCATCATCTACGACATCTGCACGGAGTCTAATTGTAGCCTGATTAGGAATTCCATGTGGAGTCTTGAACTGGATCAGATTGAGTTCAGTGTTAACAACATATGGGATTCTTGACTGAATAGAAACAGTTGGTTCAGTAAAATATCCAGAACCAGAGTTGATTAGGTCAATATTGATCAGTTTGCCTTTTTCAATTTCAGCAACTGCAACAGCACCTGTTCCGCCACCACCTGAGATAATAACGTTAGGAACTGTCGTATAACCCTGACCAGGATTAGTAACAACAATCTCAGAAATAGTCTTAGCGTTGATAAGTTGGAAAGACTGTGGGAATGTGATCTGAGGCTTCAGAGTAAAGTCATGAGTGAAGTCGAAACCAATATTAACGTTTGCAAGGTTCCTAATAGTACCAATTGTAGAACTGAAAGGAAGAATACTTGCACCAACACCTGTCCTTGGGATAACAACTGTAAGATCTCCACCTGATCCAGAGAATGCAGGTCCAAGAAGACCATCAACGTTGGGAAGGTCAATTGAAGCAGTTGTATATCCAAGACCAGCGTTTGTAACAGCAACCGAAGTAATTTTACCAGTGACTGATTCTGCATCTGTGATTGGATCAATAACAGTTACTGGTTCAACAACAATGTCTACCAAACCGCCAGTTCCATCACCATCAATTGGAATATCTCTATAAATGCCTGGTTCGTACTCAGTACCACCACTAACGATAGTAACTTGTTCGATTTTTCTTGGAGATAAGATATCAGTTACTTTTGGTGGGAATCTGAAGTATCCACCTCTATTAATCATATCAATCTTCTGAATAGATCCAGAAGTCAAAGCAGAAGAACTGATATAAGTTGCAGTATTCTCATTTCCAGTCTCAACAAAGGCAGCTGCCTCTGGTTCACTAGTAAGTTCAAATCTAACTTCTGTAGAACTTGGAACACTAAAAATAGTCTTAATTCCATTATAAGGAGTCTCCCTCATTGCCATGAAGGAACTATCGGTAGTAAATGACTCCGTTAACAAAGTATTGATGTTGAAATAGTAAGAAAGTTGTCCTACATCATTAGAAGCAGTAAATTCAACAACTGGGTTAGAATTACTTGTTCCAGATGCAGCAACACCAGGAGTACCATCTCTGAATACATTATTAAATGTATATTCAACTCTATTAAATGAATCTCTAGAGAATGCTAATGTAGTTCCTGCATTAGATGTATCAGTAACATCAAACTTATATCTATGACCATAAATCATATCAAAAGATGGTGCCTTGATATAATACTCTGATGTATTCGCAACAAAATCTACATGTGGTGGTGAAGCAACATCAATATCAGCATACTCAATAACATAATCAGTCTCATTAATAATTTCAACAACTTTAGAGATCTTAGTTGAGGAAGAAGTTAGTTTAAGTTCAATGATATCATTAGTATCAAGATTATGTGGTTTATCACTTCTAATGAATAGTTTGTTGTCATATACAACATTATCGCCACCAGACTTAATTCGGCCAAATTCTACTAGTCTGATAGTTGCATTGAACTTAGAAACACCATACATTCTGGTGAACTTAGCAACTGTATTAGTTTCCTCTCTTGCAACACTTGGGAAATAAGTGTTGAGGAAGTTACTATCAAAATCATCAATGACGCTACCCATGGTAACAATTTCATTGAAGTTGAATGGGCATGGAGTAACAGTATTAATGATACCAGTAAAGGTACTTGTAACAGTTACATTATTAAGTGTTCTTGGTCCACTATAGGTAAGTTCATTAGAAACAATAATATTATTATTGGTATCAAGTTTGATAACAATTTTATCAAGATACTTGGATACAATAGTACCAGTTGCAGTTGTACCATCAACAGTTTGAGTTACAGTATCGCCTGGTTCTGCATTGGTATAAGAAGAAACATCAGCAAACTCAATAGTCTGTTCTCTTTCCAGAACTCTTAAAGTATATCTATCAGAACGGAATCTCATTCTTGAGACTCTTGCAGTTGCATTTTGTCCATCACCACCAAGTAGGAGAATGTTAGGAACTTCTACAAACTTAGCACCACCATTCTCGATGATAATGTTATCTACTTGTTCCTGATCATTGACCTCAGCAATCGCAACAATATTGGTTCCTGGACCATCATTTAATGGTTGTGCAATTACCGAAGGTCCGATAGTGAAATCAGAACCATTAGTTAGAATTTCTGCCTCTAGAATTGTACCTGTAGTCTTATTATCAACGTCGAATACAAACTCACCTTCAATCTCTGATGGTACTAGAACCTCAAAGAATGTAGTCGCAGCATCAAGGTTATTTACACTATATGATCCATGTGCAGTTACATTCTGCACACCAGCAATATTTCTAGTAACTCTAAGAATATCACCAGTGTTGATAACATTATTCAGGTTCTTCAAATACAGTTTGTTGTTATCTGCATCTACCTTAACAATAGTAGCATATCCAGCCTGAGTGAATGGATCTGAAGTTGGAACTGCTCCAACTTCCAGAGCAGTTGTAGTACTACCAAATTGTAGAATATCACCAATTTCAAATACACCATCACCGACAGTAAAGGTCAAAACAGCATTGACTTTATCTACATTACTAAATCTACTAGTAGTTCTTTTACTGAGTGATGCCAGAGCAGGTTCTAATCTGAAATCTTCATCAGATACAATACTTGCATCGATAAGATCTGCATTAGTAGAATTGAAGTCTGTAAGAGTTACAACATCACCATGTTGTTCAATCAACTTGCCACTGTATTGATTAGTATCATCACTAATCCCAAAGAAGTTTAATTGTGTACCAATTGGATATACAATCTCTTGGTTAAGAGTATACTTAACGACTGGAGATACTTTGGAGATAAGTTCTTTCTTAATATAGAACTTTCTTGAATTTACTTCATTGAATGTAGGAGTAATACCAAACGTATTAATCTTACCAGTCTCTTTCTGGCCAACATTGTCGGTTACAAATACGTCGTTAAATCCGTTAGTAATAACAACATCTAGATCAATTGTGGTGAAGTTAATGAATCTAAACGCAGATCTACCTTGTAGATCATTATCAATAGCAAACTGAGATGCAGTAGTAGCTGAAACAGTTGGTGTAGTTCCAGTAATAATATTAATTTGATCAGAAGATGTATCAGACATCAATCTGTTAATCTTAACTACCTGAGAGTAGAATCCTCTATTTGATTCATTAAGGACCAAGATGTTATTGAGTCCGAGATCTGAAGTAATATCAGCAAATTCAAGATCAACGCCAGTCTGAGAGACCTCAAGAGTTTTAATTCTTTCAAGAGTATGATCAAAGTAGTTAACTAGGATCTTAGTATCAGAAGAAGAATCTCTATGAACAACTACCAGTTCATCTACATCATTGTAAGACATCTTCTGGAAAGTATAACCAGAAGCATACGATGTATTAGTACATTCCTTAAGTACATCATATCTGGTCTCTGACGTAGTTTCAGTCAGAACAACTTCAGAAGTTGTAGTACCAATTCTTACAATCTTATTTGCAAGAGCAACATAAAGTTCGCCAAACTCATTATGTGTAATAGAAGCCTTATCTGATGCAATACAATCTTCATTAATTCTAATAATTTCAGAAACATCAAGAGTTGCAAGACTTACTTTAGTAAGTACCGCTTTATAATCTTCATCATCATTCACATAAGATCCAATAAAGACAACCTCATCATTGATGATAGTAAAATCTTTAGCGATGTGATCTACCAAGTTACCAGCGGTATCGTCAAACGATACCTTAGTCTGGTCATTCATCGTGAAGTTTGGAATTGTAACAGGAGAGAAGAAATGTGCATTATCGTCCTGTGTTCCAAAAGAAGTAAGTTCAATTGCATCTCCACCAGGTGAACCAGCAAGTTGGAACTTCTCACTATCAGAACTAATTACATAGTAAACACTACCACTGACGAGTCCGCCAATAGGTTCAAAGGAAGAATAAACAACTGGTTGGTCATCAACTAAACTGTTTGTAACATAAACATAATTAACCAATGAAGATGGATCATCAGTTAGTTTAACCGACTGGTTATCGGAAGTGATAATATAAGTTGTCTGAACTGTGCCTTGCGTCTCTTCTAATTTAAAGATTGCAGTTGACTTCTTATTACCAATATTATTGTAATTTGTATTAGCAAAGATATAAACAAAGTCATCCTCTCTGTAAATACCCAAGGACTCATTTTCATAAGAACCACTTGCCAAGATTACTTGGTTAGCAAGTTGTAGTGGAGTATCTGCAGAGATATCATACTTAACCATGATAAGGTCAGTTACGGTAACCGAATCAATAACTCTATACTTTGACTCACAAAGCAGATACAATTCTTGAGTTCCATAGAGATAAGTATCAAGAACCTTGTACTCAAAAAGTTCATTTGAGATAGCAAGTCTACCAGTTGCAGGAATAGTGATATAGTTTTGATACAGAAGAGTTCCTTCTTCATCGAACTTATTGATCACACCAACAACTTCTTTTCTGATATCAGTTACAGATCCAAATACAAAGTAGTTGTTTCTGTTATCTCTGATAGCAGTAGAATAGTCAATTTTATTCTGAATATAACTTGAATCTGTAATTCTCTTTCTAACTACAGACTTAAATGTATGTAATGGAGATGCTGAATCAATAGAAGTCAGAGAGATAGGATCTGTATCATTTTCTTCATCCTTAAGTTGGAACTTAGTGCCAGAAACATTGAATGCATAATAGAGTTCACCATTTGCTAGTCCACCAATTGATATGGCAGGATTACCAGAAATATATCTAACTGCTTGATTCTCTGCAAAGTCATTCTGAACAAGGAATGTATTCTGATATAGATCGAAATCTGTATCTGTACCAACAATAGTGGTATGCAGTTCTAGTAAAGCACCTGTAATAGTGATTGGGTTTAAAGTATATACAGGAGTAAAGTCAGAATTTACGAGTGTAATTGTTTTGTTATCTTCATCAATATCACTGATTAAAACATCCTTATCAAAGAGAATGTCAATAGAATCAATAGCGATAGTTTCAAGTGTATATGAAGCTCTAGGATCACTCTCATCATTAGTCTCATTACCATCATCATAGTCAACATCAAATGTCAAAATATACTTTTCTGGACTGACTGGAACTCCTTCAGAATCCAATTCATTTTGAACACCAGTGATAGTATAATCAATGCTGTTATGTGTAATTGTCAGACCTGCATATAGTTCGATACTAGCATCAACATCAGTGATTTGATTAGATCCATCAGTGAATGTACCTGTGAAGGTTCTAGCCTGAGTTTTGATCTTGACCATCTGGCCGATATAGATATCTTCTACCGTTGGCAAAAGAATTTCATTAGAGAATGGTTCGATAGTCAATCCATTTTCTACAGTGAAGGATCCAGTTGCAGGAGTGGCAGAGGGAACATCACCAGCGATGTAAGTAACTACTAGATCACTTACAATTGTTACATTGAAAGTTCCATTATAATCAGTTTCAGTAGCATCACTTACAATAATCTTATCACCATCATTTAGACCATGGAACTTGTCAAATGTTACTGTAACCGTACTGGCTACAGATGTCAATGATACAGCTTCTAAATTATTTTTGAATACTTTGACTCTGGTGTCTAATTCAATCTCTTCAGACTCACTAACAATCTCAATGATGTCATCATCACTGAACTCACTGTTATTTGGATAATCTTCAGTTCCAATATCCTTAACATCTCTAAGTTGCAATAGAGAATTTGTAGAATCAATGGAGTAAATACTTGCTTCAAGTTCATCAGAACTTGGATTGATATCAATAGAGATAGACTGTAGTTCTGAAGGAACTTTCTGAACTCCTCTTGTCTTACCATTACCAATTCTTGCAGCACTCTGTAGACCATATCCATAGAGTCGGATATCAGATCCAGAGTCTTCTTCACCAACGAATGATACTCTATTACCAGCCTCGATAGAGTGGATGACTCCGAATGGGTTGCCCCCAGTTGGAGCACCAAGAGCAACTGTAATATCATCAGTGGTATCTACACCACCAACTGTACTACCGAGAACAGTAACAGTATCACTAGTCTCATAACCATCACCAGCCTTGGATATAACAACAGAAGCAACACTACCATCACCTTCTCTAGTGACAATAAACTCCATCCCAGTACCAGTTCCAGTAGTAGAGGATTGTGCAGCAGTAAATTGACCATTACCAACTGTAGCAACGTTCAATACCAGATCGTCAGCACCAGCACCAATACTTGCAGCTGCAATAGTAATAGTGTCACCAGCAGCGAATGCATTACCGTCATTAGTGATATTAATGACACCTGCATTACCAGATGCATCAATAATAACTTCCAGTTCTAAATTCTGACCGCCAACAGTTGTTTGAGTGAATCCAGATCCATTTGAAAGATTTGAATATGTACCAGCACTTCTGGTAACATCTGTAAGACCACTATTCAGACCAATACTTAGAACATTACCAGATGCAGAAGCCAATACAGTTGTAGAGGTGTTAACAGTAACTCCTCTTGAATTATTGATTTGTGTAGGTACTAGTCTATTTTCTCTGTCACCAGTTCCAAGTTGATAGTAATAATTTCTACCCCAAGCAAACAGAGCACCAGCTTCATCAAGAGCCATTGTGTGGTCTGTTCCTGCAGCAACACTAGACCAGTTGTACTTTGTACCAATTTGGATTGGTTCACCAGCATCCTCTAGGGTATTGATACCAAGGTTGCCGTAATAGTTGTTACCCCATCCCCAGAGACTACCATCAGTCCTAATAGCAAATGTAGTGGTATGAGTACCATCAATAGATGTGTAATACTGATCATCTAGTCGAGTTGGTTGTAAAACTCTACCTCTAACTTGAGATCTGTGTCTGAACATTCTCCAAACAGCACCACTTTGGAATCCAGTGATTGTATCATTTCCATGGATTTCACCCGTTCTTTCACTGATTCTCAAAATTTTATTACTAGAAGTCCAAGAAGTTACAATAGCTTCTACACCTCTCTGGGTAGTGATTCTTTCACCAGGAATAAAGTCACCATTGTTGAGAGCTTTAATGTTCTCCCCATATACGATAACTCTTGCAGTAGAAGTTGAAGATGAGAAATTATAAGTTACACCAGACAGTCTGATTGTAGTTGTATTGTTGTCATTGATTCTGATGGAACGAATTCTACCAGAGAAGATAAGTTCTCTTCTACCTGTAGGTGGCTCATCAAAGATTCTGATTCTATTTCCTCTATATGCAAGAGACACAGTTCCATCAATCGTAATAATTGACTGGATCGCTTGTAGATCTGTAGCAGCAACTGTTTGATTCCTTACCTGATAATTTGGAAGATAAGAATCTTTAGTAGTCTTCAGTTGTAAGTATGAACCATAATCAGAGAATTCAAAGACACGAGCTCTTCTTACTCTGGCAGTATCAGTAAACTTCTGAATAGAACCAGTTTGTTTCTGATATTGGAAGATACCAGCAGGTTGATCTGCTGTTGCAACTGTAATAGTAAATTCGTAAGAACTTACCTTTGTAACTGAATAACGACCATTGTCATCAGTTCTATCTCCACTTACAAAAGTAATATTTACAAAATCAGATGTTTCAAGACCATGAGGTACATTTCTACCACTATCAGC
>Ga0181379_1000099_pt1 | contig 40983 bp, 28 predicted proteins | sample 2SPOviralmetaG_FD_130115 | JGI IMG/M metagenome (GOLD analysis project Ga0181379, IMG submission 130115) | Marine viral communities from the oligotrophic San Pedro Time Series (SPOT) site, San Pedro Channel, CA, USA - 2 SPOT_SRF_2009-07-10 | ecosystem: Environmental > Aquatic > Marine > Strait... | reverse complement strand
TCACCACCAATGTCCAAATCGAGCCGCCGCTCTTTTTGTAAGATAGCACGGCAAAATATTCGAACACTCCAGTGTTGGAGAGAATGCCCACCATCACCATCATTCCGAGCAACAATCCGATGGTCTCCCAGTCGATCATGGTGGTTACTTCAGCGAGGGTGAAGGTGTCTTCAACCGAATAGTAGTTGAGTGCAAACATAGCAAGCAGGCCGCCCACCGCAGCAGCAAGCGTCCGGTGAACCCACTCGAAGATAATGAGCGTGTAGACGGCCAGGAGAATGATCAGGCCGACCCATATCGCTTGAGATTCGAGCCCATCTTTGATATGGACTTCTAGGCTCACACCCCCGCCGCCACCTGCTCTCGACTGACCCATGAAGATCATGCTACCGACAAAGAGAAGAAGTGCAAAGGATACCTGCCGTGTTCGGTTGGTAAATAGATGAGAATTCATAAATACACCTCAATTAAATCTAGCGAAATGGAATCACTCTTTGAGATTTTGCTTTCGAGATGATTAACTTCTCCACAAAACACCAATGTTTCCCCGTTGCAAAACCAATCTGCTCGAGGTCTCTTCAGCCAAAAATCTCCAGACTTCACTGCGCTGTTCTCGCTCAAAAAGTCCTTTGTTGACTTTGATTTTGACAAGTTCTCTGGCCTGCAATTGTTGTCTGATTTCGTTCAAGACAGTTTCAGTTAACCCTGATTTGCCAACTCGAACGCTCGCTTTGAACTCACGAGATTTGGCTTCTCGGAGGATTCGTGCAGGAATGTCGCTCATGCTTGATCACTCCTACCGGCCAAACGATGATGCTTGGGCCCCCCACCATAACGCCGCACAGAGCCACATTTTAGGCATGTTTTGATGCGCTGACCGTGCTTGATCCGAATTCGAAAACCCATCCCATCAGCATGACTGGACCAGCATTTACGGCACACCAACTCACGGGTTTCTGAGGGCAAGGTGAGCCGATGACGCTGAGATGTTTTCACGAGGTGTACAGCCGCCGAATCAACAACCTCTGACGGATAATCCGAGGGATTGAGAAGGATAGCCGACAAATGGGATTGTGCTTCTCGTGCAACGAGGACACGTTGAGCTTTCTTCGAACGAGAATTTCGACGGCGTCCCATGAATTCACCTCAGCCTAGGATCTTCAAGAGGTCCGCAGTGATCTCATCAATGGCTCGATCGCCGTCCACTCGATGAAACAATCCTTTGTCTTCGTACCATGCAGCGAGAGGCGCAGTCTGTTCGTGGTAGGCGCCAAGGCGGAGGAGGACCGTGTCCTCGTTGTCGTCCGCTCGCTTTTTCTCCTGATAGTTCCCACACTGGCAACCAGATTGCGGGACGGGGTTGAACGAGTCATGATAGACGGCTCCGCAAGACCCACAGGTGGAACGCCCACAGATGCGATCAACGATGCGTTCGTCAGGAACTTCAATGGCGAGAACATGAGTGATAGAGGTGAGTTTGCTCAATGCTTCTGCCTGTGGAATCGTTCTTGGAAATCCATCAAACATGACGCCTTTTGCGGCGTCAGGAGCCTGAATTCTCTCCTCAATGAGTGACAGAATAACATCGTCTGGTACAAGAGCACCGGCGTCCATGAACGATTGAGCCTTCTTACCAACCTCGCTGCCTGCTTTCACTGCGGCTCGGAGCATATCGCCTGTGGAGACCTGCGGAAGGCCCGTGTGCTCAGTGATGCGTTGGGCTTGCGTACCCTTTCCAGCCCCAGGAGGTCCGAATAATACAATGCTGCCCATGGCTTTGGGGAAGACTCCCCCCCTTTCAACCTTGATGGGTTCAGCCTTGACGGTCTAGCCACTCTTGACCGTAGTGTTGCCACTGTTCCATTGTCCAGCCAACTGGAAGACCGCCCGGTGGAAGAGGGGGGCCGGTGGCAACAACTGGAGCAGGTTGCGGAGCAGGGGCAGCCGCTGGTTGTGGAAGGGGTGGAAGCGATTTGGACGCTGGTGGCATCCCTAGGGGCGGCAAACCAAGTGGAAGAGGAGCAGCCGCTCCCGCACGGGGAGGAAGTCCGCTAGGTGGCAATCCAGTTGGCAATGGGGCGGGAGTGGCGGGCAGTTCCATGGATTGCATGATGGCTTTAGCGATCTCTTCATCACTGACTTCACCGCTCGTAATTTCATCAACAGCCGTCCCTAAATCAAGCGCTTCGTTTCGTCGTTCGCCTTCCAAATCAGGGCGGCCGTGAGTGTTTGGCGCCACCAAGTCTGCACTGTCATCGGAGAGTTCACCTGATTTTTTCATTCGACGTGCAACCACAACAACAGCAATGAGAACGACGGCCATCAGGGCAGCACTCACTCCTGGCGGAAGGACGCTGAAAAGGCCGGATGAACCGGTAGCCGTAGATACGCTGATGTCCATCTCGATGGTTGAAACCAAGACATCGTTGTTGATCAAATACAGCGCAAATACCCCAGATGACCTGTCCACGTCGTCCTTTGGTGAGACCGTAATTTCAACTTCGAGCACCTCTCCCACTGCAAGATCATCAACAGTCGAGGGCGAGATCTTGATGCTCCAATCGGTCCGTTCAACGCCCTCTTTATCCAAAACTGCAGCTTCAAGCGAACCAGACAACGGAGTGTTTCCATCGTTTCTCAGCAGGAATATTTGGGTCAATCCATCTTCTCGGGACACGCCCTGAAGAAGACGGTCGCCCTCGCCTTGGGCGGTAAGATTGCCATACGTCGAGGGCACAACGCCAACTGTAATCATTTCAGAGGCATCGACAAATCGCCCGTCGTTGGTTGCATTCACGGAGACCAAGATTTCGAAGGCGACCGATGTGGTTGGGGTTTGCGAGGGTGGAATCAACCCGAAACGAACGATTTTTTCTTCTCGTGGCTCCAGGTAGAGGGATGGGTTAGCGAACCCAACCTGCCAACCATCAGGGGCTAATCCGTGTGTCCAGTTCAAGATAAGGTCGGTGTTTCCGGTGTTTTTAACCGTAAATTCTCCAAAACTATAGCTTGCATCAATGGAAGCGTCAATTCGGCTGTCTGTGGGAGGAGTGAGAGAGATTCCAAGTTCATCCTTGACCACAAGTTTCGTGATGTTCTGACGGAAGTTGGACAGCGAGCGTTCCGTGCGAATGTTGAATCCGTTTGAATCGCCTTCCTCTGCGGTGATAGGGACGGCAAAGATGAAGTTCATGGTTCCAACTTCTCCTGGTCCCAGCGTGATGTCAATACGGCGGGTGTCTTGTTCCCCGTCATAATTCAACTGAGTGGCCCATTGAGGATTGTCGGGAAGAACAGAAACCGACAGGTCAATACCGATGTTTCCAGTGTTTTCGATGGTCAGGTTAAGATTGACTTGTTGACCGCTGTCGACGGCTACATCAGATGACAAATGGTTGGGTCCTACGTCCCCATCGTCGTCTTTGAGATGAACTTCAAAGGACTCTTGTGGCAGAACTGAGATTGTTACGACCTCGCTGAAATTCATGTTAGGGTCTGTCATTGAGGTGACAAAGCAGGAGACCGTATCTGTATCACCCGCTGCAGGCAGGCCATTGGCGACCAACGGAACGATCACGCGGATGGACATCGGGAGGTACTCAAGGATGTTCAAGGGTTCGAAATCCAGTTGGGATGAGTTTGAGCCACCGAGCATCAATTGCCAGCGATTTTCTGAAATGCATTCCATGCTGTACTGGGCTGGTGCATTCCCGGTATTACGAACAGAAATCGAAAAGATGGTCGAATCACCTGGTTCGGCTTCAAGACCGATGGTTCCTGCGGCCACGACTTGGACCTGGTCCAACTGTTCAACCTCTATGGTGATGCGCTGTGTATGTGCCACAGTGGGTTGGAATTCGTATCGAGCCGACACTTCGACAACGTAGGTGCCTGAACGAACATACCGGGGATTGTTCGGGTCTGTCGTGAGGTCTGCATCAATGTCTTCGAGTCGCAACACAAGGGATTTGTTAGCATCCTCAGTTCCTTGTGCAGTCAGGACAAAGTTGCCCGTCTCGTTGAACGTTCGGGTCCAAAGGTCGGGGCTCGGAAGGAAGAAGTTATCTCTTCCTGGAACAGGGATTTGAACCATGGTGGCTGAAAGGGTGACCGATTGATTCCCGGTGCCTTCATGCAAGATGCTCAGGGGCACGCTGATGCCGGAGTCGTTGCGCACATCCAAAGTCATTTGAGCGTTCGATGATCGTTCCTCGGATGTTTGTGGGAGGGTCCCATCATCGTTTTCAACAACAACACGAACACCGAGGGCTGTGACCTCAACGGGCAGAATCAGAATGTTGTTGTCAATGCCACTGGAAGCATCGTTGATTTCCGTCACGGAGTTCCCAGTATCGACCGATAATTTGAGCGTGTGCACACCAGTGGTGGTGAACTGATGGAAAATGGTGTACGAGTCGATCATGCCCGGGTCAAGGCTGGGTCGAGAGGATGTCGCAAGGGTGGTTTGAGCGGTGGTGTCCTCCAAGAGGATATCAAAGCCCGGCGACGCACTCGTACCTTGATTGGCCCAAGCGAGCCGAATGGAGATTAGATCGTCTTTCAATGGACTGGCAGATGACGTCAAAATGCTGCCGTCAAAGACAACAAGATCAGCCTGGGGAGTTGGTGTGGCTTTAGCGGTCATCACCAAGGCAAAGTCTTGTTGTGTACCGCCACGGTGCAATACCTTGACAATCCAATCGCCATTTCCACCGGAGAGGGTCCCTGGAGCGATGCGAATGCGTTCAACATTGTTCAAATCGTCTGCTGTCCCTCCGGAGGTTGAGAATCCTTGGGAAAATTGGTTGCCAAGCCATTCTGTGCCATCTGGAGACACGACGACCAAGTCAAGGTTGTTGACCAGGCGAGGTTGGGTTTGAGCAGCGTTTGCACTTCCGGCTTCATCGGTCCATGTCAGAGTTAAATCAAGGCCGTGAGCAGGTTCGATGGAGAAGGAATAGAGCAAGCCAAAGCCCGATTCGAGCACCTTTTTGTCATCAAAGAAGGTATCCAAGACAACGCTCCCGTCCATGGGCATAACGGTCCGTTCAAGGTCAACTTGACCCCAGCCTTCGGCGCTGTTGGGTATGTCTGATGCGCCGAGGTCCTTTGCACCATTGATCATGGCCGCCTTGACGATGGCACTCGATGGTGAGGAAACCCCAGCCTGTTCACGGATAAATTCACGAGTGAGGGACGCAATCCCTGAGGCTACAGCCGTCGCCTGGGATGTTCCGGTGAGCGCCATGTAGTACGAATTCCCGCTTGCGTGACTGCCTGAGAGGCAGGACCCACCCGCAGGATTCTGAGCTTCCTCAGCCAGCCCGGAGCAAATGCCTACGCCAGGAGCAACAAGGTCAGGCTTCACTCGTCCATCCAAACTGGGACCAAGGGCAGAGAAATTAGCGACATAACCTGGTGCTTGAGTCCCTGAAGCACCGGTGGTGGATGCACCAACGGCAATCACGTTCTTGGCTGTGGAGGGCGAGGTGACTTGGGAAGGTCCAGAGGCTCCACGATCACCAACAGAAAAAATTGGAGTCAAATCCTTACGGTCATGAACAAACTGGTCCACAGACCTCGCATCGGCTGTGTATTGTCCGTAGTTTCCGTTCAATCCCCATGCATTGACCGACAATCTGGCAGTCATTTGCTCAGCGTCCCGGAGCATGTCATAAATGGAACCAATTCGGCCAAAAACACCTGTTGGATCGTGTTCGAGAGCGTACATGACAAGGTTGGCTGCTGGGGCCACGCCTCGGGCATCGGGATCACCTGTGCCGTTGCCAAGGACGGTGATAGCGATGTGAGTTCCATGGCCTTGGTTGCTGTCTGCGGGCGACGGGTCCAAACCAAACTGAGTGTAGGTCGCCGCAACACGCCCCGTCAAATCTGGATGGTTGGCATCGAGACCAGTATCAGCGATGGCGATCATCTCCCCAGAGCCATCGAGGGTGAACGTGGCGTTGTTCGCTACACTTTGAACACCGGCTATGGACCAGGCAAGAGCGTTGTGGACGCGCATTTCCAGACCGGCTTCTGTCCAAAGAACCCGGCCGTCATGGGCAAGATTCTGAACGAGAATCATGGCATGCTCCGGGGAGAAGTTGACCGAGCAGGACCATGCATCACAGGCTGCTTCATCGGCGCCATACCGCACCATATCCGTTGCCAATGCTTCATACCCACCGAGTCCAAGATCGGGCGTAGGAACAACCGTGAGCACGTTGTACGATGAGGGCTGTGAGAGAACGTCTGGGGCCACGCGCCACCCAGGTTGTTGGTGCCCGACCCAACGGACTTCAGGTTGTTCCATTAGATCGTCAAGGGTGTAGCCTGGGGCAGGAGGGAGGCGGACCAACCATGCTTCGTCGTGCAGGATGTCCAGCACTTCGAGGTCAAAGGATTCAACAACGGCATCTCGCAAAATAGCGTCTTGATTCACCATCTGCAACATGACCATTCCTGTATGTGCGGCATCGGAAAGTCGGCTAAAACCAAACGGAACTTCAGGACCTGCCGACGCCAAAGGGTCAAAACTTCCAGAAGCCATATGAATGATTCCAGTCGATTCTGTGAGTTCAACGGAGATCCGCTGAGCTTGGGGCATTGGTGCCCAGTGTTCGGCCGCTAACACAAGCCGTTCTTCTTCGCTCAATGATGCGTCTTCAACAAGTCGGTGTTGAGCTGCCACAAACGAAGTTGAATTGTCAGCCTGCGCTGCGTTAACTGCGGTGGCCATAGGCATTGAAACGAGCAAAAAAAGAACACTCACAAGCCAAGTTCGTGAACCCATGCTCGTCCGGACGCATACGCCTCTTTTGAAGGAACCTCTTGCGTGTGTTGCAAAGTCGTCAGGATGGGGTCACAATCCGTTGTATGCAGAGATGGCAGAGTCCGTCTTCTCAACCGAGACTCGCCAGTCCTTTTCCGTACCCATCAGGGCACGAATCGCATCCACATTTTCAGGAATCACATCAGATTCTTGGTGAATGGCTTGGAAGTAATAGAGGGTGTTGCCGTCCAGTTTAACCCCGTCCTCCCAAACGAAGATTTCGTGGAGATCGCCCCATTTCCTCCCGATGTCTCGAGCGTATTCCATGACTTCTGCCGTGGTGGTGATTTTGGTCTCGGCACCGTTCATGATGATGATTCGAGGATGGCTGGCCCACAAAGCGAGGACATCTGCGGTTGTCATGCCGTGGCCTTCCGGGAGTGTTGCAACGATGGAGTGGCAGTGCATGAGGGTCGTGGGCACAGCCACGGCCATGGAGTTGATGTCGATTTGGGGCTTCACTGTCATCACGTCAGGACCGTGATGCGAGGGGACGTGAAGCACAGGTTTGATGGCGTTGATGGGGCCCTTTGAGGAATCACCCGGATCTGCAGCACGGCGAATCATGGTGCATTCAACTTTGAGAGAACCACAATGGTCGTAAAGGGGCACGAGTGTGCGGGAGAGACCAGTCGTGTTGCACGAAACAACACGGGTTCCGGCTGCATTGAGATTCTCCTCGTGGTTGGCAGAGGAAGTGTAAGACAACCCAGCCATAGCGTGCTTTTCTCCGCCTTGGAAGATGTATTTGATACCCGCAGCGACGTACCTTTCTTTATTGGCAGCCCCGACTTTCCCGGGTGAGCAATCCACAACAACATCTGCTATTGCAAGGAGGTCACTCAAACCACCATGGCATTCGTAGCCTGCCTTTCCAAATGCCTCAATTTTTGCTGGATCGTCGTAGGTGCAGTAAAGCGGAAAGCCCTTCCGAACGGCAAGGTCGCAACCAAAGGCAGGTCGCGTCTTGGTCACACCGATGATTTCCATGTCGTCTTGCGCATCTACAGCATCTGCGACGCGCTTTCCAATGGTACCGTATCCGTTGATGGCGACTTTGATGGTCATGCCCTTCTCCATGCTTTCGTCACCAAGGCCGTCAATAAGACTTCTCAATCCGGAACCGTCCAATCGGGCCCTGAATTCTTGAGCAAGCGGTCAGAGCGAACAGCAGTCTATTTGTGTAGGGGGCACAACCACCGCTCATGGCGGATGTTTCTGAGGTCGTCACTCGCTCAATGAACATCAATGAAAAATTGGGACCTCGGTTGAAAATTGCAGCCGAGCAAAATGCAATTTTGCGAATCGGGTGGACCAATGCTGGCGACCCAGTCCCTAAGAACGGCGAATTAGGCCTCTGCCCTGCACTCCCAGAGGGTGCTCGACTCCGAGCCCTTGGCGTGCTCGGCTCTTGGGTGGCAGCCTTTGGAACGGGAGGCTCATTCACCATCCAAGGAGATGCAGGTTCCTTCCTTGGTGCTGCAAATCAAGGTACAACCATCGTATGCGAGCGAATGGCAGGCCACTACACCGGCTATGCGATGTCCAGTGGAACGATCACCGTGATGGATGGCTCCGGCGACGATGCCGGCGCCCATATGTCAGGTGGCACCCTCATTATCCGAGGTGCAAGCGGCGCTCGTGTCGGCGGTGGGATGTCAGACGGGCTGATCGTTGTCCACGGCGACATTGGCACAGATCCTGGTGCTGGAATGACTGGCGGACGCATCGTCGTCAACGGCCGATGCCCGTCGCCCCCGCCTGGGGTTGTTCTGCGACCCCTTGAACCAAAAGAACTCAAGGAGATCAACAAAACCCTTTCCGATGAGAGTTTCCATGTACCGAGTGATGCTGTATGCTTGATTCCAAGCAACGGATTAGCGGTGGAGCAGGCGGGCTTCGTGGTTTCAGCAGGAGACCTTTCCTCTGTTGGATTGTTAAATGAAGAACTCCCTCATCTGCGACCTTACCAAACCGTTGACACCGTGGCGCTCATCGGAGTTGCTGAGGACGTTCAATCGCTCGCCCTTCCACTCCCTTTGCTGCCCTGCCTCACCAGTGGAGCGACCCTCTCTCCTGAGAAGGGTGTTGACCCGCTCGTCGCAGATGTTCTCAACCGGCATCCTGCCCTTGTTGAAGGGGAACCTCGTGCCGTGGATGTGCTATTGATCGGTCAAGACCGTTTGACCAGCGTCGGTTCTGAACTCCCCAATGCCGGAGGTTTTGCGATTGATTTCCAACGGTTACCTCCAATGAACGCTGAACAACTGGACGGACTTTTGGTGGCTCTCCGCTCCATGGCAAAACCAAATGCCCCTGTGAGCTTTGTTGACGGCATCAGCCGAGTTGAATCGTTGCATACCAAGGCCGCATACCATGGAATTGACATGGCTTTGCTCCGAATTGAAGACGGTTCAGGTTTGTCAGAGGCTGCAGCCCTCCCTATGTTGGGCCGATCAAAGAAAGAACACCTTTTCGGAACGACCACACAAACTGGATTGCTCCTCGGATTCGCAGCGAACGGGCACGACCTCGCTGTCCTTTTGGCATCGGGAGCGGATCTCATCAGTTGCGTAGCACCGATGGCTGACTCGGAAGATGTCGCCTATTGGCTCCAAGGGACGCAGGACGACTTGGCAAACGAACTCCGACGAATTGGTCTGAGCAGCATCGACATGCTTGAACGGAAGCATCTTCGTGCTCTGGACAGCGAAACTGCGGCCGTGAGCGGTTTGCGACTAGCAGGCTATGGACGACCTCTCCCCCACTGGTTTGCCCGTTAGGTGAATGACCATGCCTACGATTTCTGTACCCCAGTCGCTTCTCGCAGCCCTCATGGCTCGACGTGGACTTACTCACGACATCGAGGCTGTCAACGACCAATTGCCTCTGCTGGGCACGGACATTGACGGATGCGATGAAGAGACGCTTGACATCGAAATATTTCCTGACCGCCCGGATTTACTAAGCGGCGAGACACTCGCCTACGCCATGGCCAACTTCATGCATGGTCAACCAGGCCAGCCTGATTTGGAGGTTGAACCGAGTGGAATCACCATGACCGTCGATCCGAGTTTGAAATCCATACGACCTGTCATTTTTGGAGCCGTTGTAAGGGGCGTTCAGATTGGAGATTCCCATGATGACAAAGAAGCGTTCATCAAGGGACTGATGGACCACCAAGAGAAATTGCACTTTGCACTCGGACGTGGGCGCCGCCGAATGTCCATCGGCGTTCACGACCTTGCTCAACTCGCCCCTCCTTTCAGGGTTGTATCCGTACCCGCAACAACCGCTTTTGTTCCTTTGGCTTGCGACGAACCGATGGACATCACGACCATCCTCAGCGAGCATCCCAAAGGCATCGAATACGCCCATCTGCTCAATGATTTGGAGGCGTATCCCCTCATCCTTGATGCCAACGAAGATGTTCTTTCGTTCCCTCCAATCATTAACGGAGACCACACGACAGTGACCCACACCACGGAGGACTTCTTCATTGACGTCACAGGTTGGGACGAGCGTGCATGTGAATCTGCGTTGATGTTGATGTGTGTCCAATTGGCCGAACGTGGAGGAACGGTCCAAACTGTTGAGATTACAGATTGCGAAGGCCTGAAACGAACCCTTCCAATAGGACAAGGCAAATCCCACTACGTGCCTGAAGAACTGGTATCCAATCTTCTTGGAAGAGGTTTTTCCGAAGAGGAACTCCACCGTTCTATCCATCGAATGGGAGGTCGGTTTGATGGGCGAGTGCCCGCCTCTGCCGACGCACCTGAACGGTCCTCCATGATGTCTGAAGCCAGTGCTGGAAGCCATCTTCTGCACTTCACGATGCCACGATGGCGTTTTGATTTGCTCCATCCCGTGGACTTGGTTGAGGAATTGGCCATTGGGCACGGGTACGAAGACCTTGGTTCGGATCTGCCAAAAGCTCAGTTGACTGCACAACCTCGAGAGGACCACCACCTGCGTCGCCGCCTCAGAGACTGCATGCAAGGCATGGGCATGATTCAAATTCAGTCGCTCACACTGTCAAACCATGAAGACCAGTTCACCAACATGCGCTGGAAGCCGACACATGCAGTGACCGAGATCACCAATCCAATCACCGTTGAACACACCATCCTTCGGCAGCACCTTTTGCCGGGATTGTTGCGGCTCTTAGCCACCAACAAGCACCACGACCTCCCTCAATCAGTGTATGAATTGGGGAGCGTTGTAAGGGACCACAAAAACACCGATCGATTGGCATTCATCACCGCTGAACAATCAGGAGGATTTGCCGCAGTGAGGGGAAGAATCCAGGCATTTTGCAAGGATCTTGGCATCAAAGACTGGCATGCTGAACCCCTCCAAGAAGGGGATGGGCCTTGGTTGAACGGCAGAGGTGCGAAATTAGTCGTGAACGGCACCTGGGTCGGTTGTTTTGGTGAACTCGATCCGGCTACATCCTCCATCTATGAGTTGCGTGTACCTATCAACGGTGCAGAAATTGACGTTCATGCACTCATGACGATCGTGGAAGATCCAGTTTGAGGCGAGTCCATGTGCGGTCGTTTCGCCTTGACCACACCCCTTCGTGAACTTGTGAACTTCTTTGAGAGCGAACCTGTTTCTGACCTCATTCCGTTCGAACCTTCTTGGAACATCAGTCCTCAGAAACTTTTGCCGGTGTTGACCGAAACAGGGGTCCACGGCGAGCACCCAATCCCACGACACTTCCGACCCATGCGATGGGGATTCCAACCATCTTGGGGAACCAAATCCAATCAAAACCCCATCAACGCTCGTCGAGAAACCATTCAGCAGAAGCCTATGTTTCGTGCTGCATTCGAGCGAAGGAGGGGGCTTGTTCCCGCTGATGGATGGTATGAATGGATGACAACACCCCAAGGAAAGACACCATGGTTCCATACCAGAGCAGATGGAGAACCATGTGGATTGGCGGTCGTATGGGATTCTTGGACCGACGGCACGCACCACATGGAATCGTGGGCCATGTTAACTCAAGAAGCAAATGAAGACTGTTCCAACGTGCATCACCGCATGCCGGTGTTGCTTGAAAGAGGAGAGGTGGACGATTGGTTGGACAAGGCCTCGCTTCCTAATTTGCCATCCGAGGGCACTGTTCGAAATCACCCCGTATCACGAGAGGTCAACCGGGCTGGCGTCGATCATGCAGGACTCATTGCTCCTCTACGGACGCTCTTCGATCAAGAGTATGGTTCGTAGGTACCGTCCTGATTTTGAACGTGCGCAGTCGGTTCAAAACTGCCGTCTTCAAGTTGCTTGTAGTGGTAGCCGTCGGTGTGGTGAACCCAAGTGAATTTAGATTCAGCGACGGATTCCTCCACGTCTACAGGGGTTGGCTCTGGTTTCGTCACAGCCCCTGAATCGCTGTTCGAGATGGCCCCATCGTAGCGCGTGGATTGGTCACTCGCAGCCTCAACATGGTCAGAACCTCCACCGAACAGAGCAAGAGCGTCCTTGTAGGCAGATTGGTCCGTCTCTTCAGCCGGTTGGGCATGAGGGTCTTCTCCTCGCTTGTAGACCATAGGTGCCGGAGCTTCCTCATCCAATTCATCGATGGTTTGCTTTTTCTTGAATGGCCAAAACGGTACCATGGACGGTGCTGAGGTGAAATCTACATGAAACCTGCGCTCAGAATCTCATCAACAAAGGGCGTGGTTCATAGGGTGTAGGCCTTTCCCAAAGTCATGCGCAGCATCGCATTGCTTACAGTGTTGATGATGCACCTCATGGCCCCGCTTGTCGTCAGCGCTTGGACGACCGAGGCACGGGATGAGGAACTCGTAGGAATCGTGGCCCCAGATGATGTGGTCGTTCACCGCAATGAGACCGTCAGCACCTTCATCACGCTTCACAACAAAGCGAACACTGACCAGACGTTCACCATTGCACCCTTCGATGTCCCGGATATGCTATCAGTGGTCGGCCTGCCGGTTTCACAAGAACTCGTCCCTAATCATGTCAAGCAACTGGCGTTTGGAATCAGGGCCAATGCAAGTGCACCTTACCAAACAGTCCCCGTTTCATTCACCGTAGCATCTGACCTTGAGGGAGTTGAAGACCAAACCGTTTCGATGGAGGTTGTTATCGCACCGTGGTCAAACCTTTCCTTTGGCGTCCAGGGAATCTCATCGTTCACTGTTGACGAAAACACACGTACTTCGGTAGCAGTTAACCTCTCAAACAACGGAACAATGACTGACAATGTTTCGTTTTCAATCGATTCAACCTCCTCTTGGGAATGGGGGTGGACAATGGACAACATCATCGGCGATTCTGCTTATTTGGTGGTTGAGCCCGGCCAACTGATTTACGCATACCTCTGGGTCGATGTACCACCAGTGATCGATGGTGCCCCGCTTGCAGAGACAGGACCACGATTTACACTTTCAGCAACATCAAGCCTCGATCGAGCGGTCTCGTCCTGGGCGTTTGACCTCTTGATGAATGAAAAGAAAAACGTCAGCATTGACGCTGTTGAAACAGATGCAGTCGTTGCTCCAAACCAAGACGGCCGCCTTCAAATCGTCGTCCGAAACGTGGGCAACACACCCAACACACTCAACATGACACTCCAAGCATTGACCGAGGAAGGCCAACCCCTCCCCAATTCATCTCCTGCAGACAGGTTCACGTCAAATGGCTGGGTTGTGGCGTTGTTTGGAGGATTGGAAGACCTCGAACTTCAACCGAACGAATCCCGAACGATTGAGGTCGGATTCCAAGCCCCAAACGAATTTTCTGGGCAGATCGATGTTGAAATTCGGGTGTTTGCAAGCGGAGCCATGGCCTTGCTGAAAACCGCTCGGATGACCGCTGAGATCTTGCGTACAACCGATGCAGAAGCATCCTACCAAGCAACTGGGTGCGAAGCCATTCTCCCAAATCAATCTTGCACGGTATCGCTGGAAGTCCAGAACACAGGAAATGCCTACAACACATTTTCGCTGCGACAAGGGACGACCACCGATGGATTCAGTGTCATCGTCCCGAGTCAATCCCTGCTTTTGCAATCGAATGAGGTGAGGGATTTGGCGCCCATCACCATAACAGCATCATCTGGCGCCCTTGCGTTTACCCTCGGAACTGCAGTCATTGAAGTGCTAGGAGACAATGGAGAACTGCTCGATGAAGTGGAGATCCCACTCAAAGTTGCGCCAGAAATCAAATGGACCTTTCGAAACATCGAGGAACAAACCAACGCAAAGGGTCGAATGTCCATTGCCATGGAGGTGAGGAATGAAGGAAACGCAGTTGACGGACTTATCGTTCAGTTGCAATCCAGCCACTTTGTGGAGATGGGGTTCATCCCACCGGACATTGCCGTGTACGAAGACGGGGTAGAGTACCCACGTTCATTTGAAATCAACGACATTCCATTGAATTCTAATTTCACCATTCGTGCATGGGTTGAACTTCCTCAAGACCAATCGAGCAACGGGACGGTCTACATCAACACCAGCATTCGTTCGAGATTTGCACCTGAATTGCCATTTATTCACACCTCCGTTGGAGAGTACCTTGGCTCGGAATGGCAACCGCAACAAGTGGAAGAGAACGGATTGGATTGGGGTGGGATGGCAAGCACCGCTTTTGCCTACGTCAAAGCATGGTCAGGAGTCATCTTTTCCATAGCCTTAGCAGGAGGCATCATCTACAAGGCCATGATTGACCGTGAACGTCGAATGAACGCCTCGAACCTGCTCCCCTACCAGCAAGTGGAGGCTACCGCCGATGATTGGATGAATCAATTTTCTAAACAAGACGAGGAGCCCCCACAACCTCCGCAACCCACCGCCGCCCCAGTAGCAAAAGCGACCTTCGAGGCGATGTTCCGGCAAAGCAATGGTCAAGCAAGTGTAGCGCAGGCTCCTGTTGACACCACGCTTGTGGCCGCCGCTACGCTAGTTTTGGACCAGCGAACCAAAGAAGCATCTGCATCAAAACCGAGCCAACATCGCACAGCCGCACCTCCGGAAACAAGAGCAAGCCCTCAGCAAGACCGGGTGGAACTCCCTCCAAAAACGACCCCGGTTGAAACCAAAATCAATCTTCCAAACCTTCCAGAAGATGATGACTTGGAGTTCTGATTCTGATGCGGATCGTTGGCATTGATGAAGCAGGACGAGGACCGGTTTTGGGACCTCTCGTTTTCGGGATTTGTTCCATACCCTCTTCAGACGAGCATCTTTTGATGGAACAAGGGGTCAAGGACTCAAAAATGCTGAGTCGAAAGAAGCGTCAAGACATCGAACAATGGTTTTGGGATGAAGCAAACAAAAGAGGATGGTATGGAACCACGATTTCTCACAGCCCCGAACGAATCGACATGGCGCTTCAGGACAAAGGCCTCAACTGGTTGGAAGTGGAAGGCTTTCGAGAAGCTATGCATTCACTTCCGATTCAAACCGATCTCAGCGTGATGGCCGATGCCTGCGACGTCAATGCGGAGCGGTTTACTCAGCGCATTTGTGACGGATTGGACGGATGGCCATGGCCCAACACGACGTTCACATCCGAGCACAAAGCCGACGACAATCACCTCATTGTAGCCATGGCTAGCATTCTTGCGAAAGAAGAACGAGACAGGGCAGTCGCCCGCCTTGGCGAAACCACAGGGGTCGTTGTGGGCTCCGGATATCCAAGCGACCCCACCACCAAGCAAGCCTTGCATCACCTTTGCACCGAGGAATCCATACACGATGAAGTTCGATGGGGATGGGCTACCACCGAACGGTTTTGGAAAAATCACCGTGAGGGAGATGTTCCCGTTCGTGGTCATTTACGCACCGTTCAACAAACATTGTTCGAGGACGACAGTACACGCATTTCTTGAAGGGGCGGCCTGAGGGCGGAACGATGAGCGACGATTGGACACCCGATGATGCAACGAAGGATTTGATTCGTCACGTCGCATTGCAAAACGCTGTTGAATATGAGGGAAAAGGAGCCATAGGTTCAGTCATCGGCCGAATCATGGCCATGCGCGAGGACCTGAAACAGCACGGCAAAGCAGTCACCGCATTGGTGGCTGCGCAAGTCAATCAAGCCAATGACCTCGCATCCTCTGACGGTCTTGAAGCACTGCGCACCATTCTTCAAACCGAAGCACCTCACCTCTTGGAAAAGAGGGAAACCAAAGCGAGGAGAGAAGGGCTTCCCGATCTCAACAATGCTGAAAAAGGACATGTAGTCCTTCGTTTTGCACCAAATCCCAACGGCCCACTGTCTTTCGGACACGCACGGGGTTTGGTCATCAACAGCATGTACCGTGAGATGTATGATGGCACCTTCATCCTTCGATTTGACGATACCGACACCAAGGTCAAACCGCCCATGCTTGATGCGTATGATCAGATTGAGGAGGAAACTGCTTGGTTGATTGGGAGAAAGCCAGATCGAGTCGTCGTCGCTTCAGACCGAATTGAAACCTACTACGAACACGCCCGAACCATGTTGGAAGAAGGGCACGGCTATGTCTGTCGATGTTCGGCTGATGAGTTTAAGATCCACAGGGTTGGAAAAACCAACTGCCCCTGCCGCAGTCAACAGGTCAGTGACAACGTCATCTTCTGGGAGCGGATGCTCAGTGGCAAATTCAAGCCTGGTGATGCTGTCGTTCGGGTCAAAACCGACATGACTCTCAAAAATCCAGCCTTAAGGGACTGGCCTGCATTGCGAATTCAGGACACTAAGGCTCACCCCCACCCTCGCCCCGAAATTGGTTCCCGGTTCACTGTCTGGCCGCTCTTGGACTTCCAAAGCGCTGTTGAAGACCACCTCCAAGGCGTCACGCACATTATCCGAGGAAAAGATTTGATGGATTCAACTCGAAAACAGACGCTGTTGTACCAACATTTTGGATGGACCTATCCCGAAACCCTCTACTGGGGACGTGTTAAAGTCCACGAATGGGGTGGTTTTTCAACCTCCCAAATGCGCCAAGACATCGAATCAGAAACCTACACTGGTTGGGATGACCCACGTCTACCAACGCTCCAAGCACTCCGCAAAAGGGGCATCCAGGCGGAGGCCCTCAGAAATTTCTGGTTGGAGTTGGGAATCACGCAAAAGGACATCTCTGTCCCTCTGGCAACCCTCTACTCGCACAACACCAAAATTGTGGACGCTCAAGCACCTCGGCTCTCCTTCATACGAGATCCCGTTGACTACAAGTTGGTCGGCGAGTACGATGGTACCTTGAGTCTCCCAGTCCATCCTAATGACTCGCAGATGGGGAGCCGCTCATGGAACCTTAAGGGGGGTACGGTTTGGTTGGAAAGCGAAGACCTCGGGAAAATGGATGTTCGCCTCAAAGAATTCGCTGATGTAGCATTGCACGATCAAGAAGCACGGGTCGAATCTATTGAGCGAACCGACCAACGGCCCATTGTCCACTGGCTAGCAGCATCAAACTCAGTCGATGCGATCCTCACCGAGACAAAGGACAACAAATTCATCCGCCATGAGGGCAAACTAGAGACCCATACGTATCCTGTTGGAACCATCGTTCAACTGGAACGAATCGGATATGCACGCATTATGGACGGTGAAGGTTTGATGTTGTGCCATGAACGGTTGGACGACAGTGACTGAGGCAAGAACCAAAGTCCATGATGGCTGTGGAAGACACATGGCCAAGACCGTTTCCGACCTAACACTTGATGACGAACACATGACCATCGGCACAGATGACCGATTACAGGAAGCAGCCAAACGCTTGATGAGCATCTCTGGAGGCATTCTTGTGGTCCTTAACGATGAACAGCATGTCAAGGGCGTCATTGGCCAACGTCAACTCATCAAAGCACTTGCAGATGGCGTCAATGCTGCAGAGTCTGAATGTCACGAACACATGGAAATGGATTTCATGAAAGTTCATCTCTCTGACAGCCTCAAGAGCGTGCTGAGCGATATTCGGACGCGCAGCCCACAGGCCGTTGTCGCCGTTGATGAAAACGATGAATTCATCGGTTATTTTTCGCCCACGGACTATCAGGAAGCGTCAAAGTTGGTTGACAGCCTCAAGGGCCTCAATCTTTGATCACCCGACAAGTTTGATGATTCGTTGACAGCCGTTGCAATTGAATCTGTGCGGACGTTCGGTGCTGGTGACGGCATTGATGGTCTGGCAGGCAGGACAGGGTATCGTGGGATAGACTGGAGTGGCTGAGCGTCGAGGTCCGCCCACCAGCCTAGGACTTGCAATGCCGGTGACCCACCAAACGACAGTGACCACACCAAGCGCAATAGCGATGAAACTCGGCGGATATCCAAGAAGAGCGACGAACAAGACCACGGGTACGAAAATTAATTCGAAGTAAAGGGCCGTTCGTTGACGTGTTCTGGTCAATCGGAGGCCAATGGTGAAGGAGACCAAGGTCGATAGAACAGTGAGCAGCATCAAAGGAAGAGGAGCATAGACTACATTGGTGGTCGGAAGCGTGGATAGTGTGAACTTTTCGTTTTGATCCAAGTCTTCACCTGTCAGCCGTACAGAATCACCCCATGGAAGTCGTTTGACCGAGAATTCCAGTGCAGTAGAATCACGTAGAATGCTGTTGCTCAAGGCAGTCATGGTTCCTGATTGGGCGCGGAGATCAATCGAAATATCGCTCCATAGCGGCGCGGGTTGAACAACGACGAACTCACGAAGCAGGTCAAAACGCACACTGTCCACAACGACTTCTGTGGTGGAGAATCTCAAGGTCACTGGGTGGTTGATGACCGCACTTTGGCCGTTCAAGTCCACTTCAATCTTCAAGGTGTTGAACGCACGGAAATCTCCGAGCAATTCATCGGTGTCCAGGCCAAGACCCGAATTCAAATACATAGGGCCAAGGCTGACAAGTTGCCGTTCAAATTCAGCCAGTTCAACATCCTCAACAAATCGACTCACTCGGTCATCTTCGGAGACAGAACCGGCGGTGAAAGCACGAAGAGTTGTCGAAAGAGCTGGATTTTCATCACCGATGTGATCCAGCCCCCATCGCATCCAAAAAGCGATTTCATCATCCATGGTGAGCGTCGTCACTCGCTCAAGGACAAGGTCATTGCCTTCTTTGAGGAGAACCATATCGATGTCAACAGAGAGGCTGCTGCCTCCACCATCGGTTCGTAGGGGTTCATCGGGTGGATAATAGGTCCCTGTACCTCCACCTGTATCAAACGTCTCAATGTCAAACGTGGTCGAACCACGCAGCGTGGGTTGGCCTGACTGGAATGACAACTCAACTTCGACATTGATGGTTTCTTCACCGCCTGCGGCGTCCGTCCAAGTCCAGGTGACCCGTACCGTGTCATCCACTGCGGTTTCAATAGGATCTCCCCCCACCGCCATCCCATTCACTTTGAGCGAGATGGATTCAGAGAGAGCCAGTGTGGAGAGGCCCCATGTGGAGTCTAAACGAACGGCGAGGTAGACATCCGAGCCTTCAACTTCAGGCTCAAGCATCAAGATATCGAGGAGAGGGATGGTTGCTTCAAGGGAGGAGGCATCATCTTCGCTGCCCCAGAAGAACTCAAATTTAGCATCTGCACCGGGAACTTGGAACACGACCGCTTGTGCTTTCAATTCGAGTTCAATGTTGGACGAGCCGCTGGTCGACAAGGACTCAATGTCGATGTCAAACGTGAGCGTGCCCGTGCCTTGAGGCAAGAATGAGGACCCAGTCTCGGTTTGGGCGCTGAAACTCTTGGACCCTATGTTCACAGTGGCAGTAGCATTGATGTTCACTCCAGCAGCATTGGACACTTCGTAATTGATTGAGAAGACCCACGTGGATGAAGGCACTTGGCCAGCCCATACATTGGGGAGCACCCATCGGCCCATGCTTTCTTGCGACGAAATGGAGGACTCAACAGTCACGGATTGTGCTTCCTCGCCTAATTCAGAGATGAATGGTGTCAATTTTTGGTTGGAGCCGCTCCCTAGGAGATACAACTCAACTGGAGAGGCATCACAGCAAACAAGCACCTCGTCTCCTTCGGCCGCTTGAGCATGTGTTGCGAATGGGCTGAGGAGGACAACCACCAGCAAAGCGCACATCATCAAAGGCTGACGCATGGTTCTCCAATCCTCGCCAGTTCACACTGGCTCATAACTTGAACGCATCTTTGCGAGATGAAGACCGTCAAAGTGCCTTCTCGAGTAACGCTCCGAGTTCTTTCTCGAAGAGGGTGACAAGTGCTTCACCAACTTCCCCTTGAAGTTCATCCGGAAGGAGGCGAAGACCAAGACGCGTGGCGGCCCGGGTTGCTTTGAGTTCGGCGTAAATGCTGCGGGCTTTAGAATGGAAATAGTAGGCTACGGCTTCTTTGATCTCTGCTTTCAATTCGGGATCTTCGTCCACTTTTGCACGGATGTGAGTTTTCAATTCGTCTTTCACTAAATCCCGAAAGGCCTCAATGACCAAATCTTCGGTCGACATGAGTTCCTGAATCTGGTTTTGGATGCTTCCAGTCATCAAGCGTTCTATGGCCATGCTCCCACCCAAAGGCTATGATGGCTTGAATCCGTCGCTCGGTTCAAACAGACAAAAGACCCTCGCTAAGCCAGCGGTCGAGCATCTTTGAAGCATGAAGGCGAAGAGATTGAGCCTCATCTGGCCATGATTTCAACGCTCCGTGGGCTTGACTTACAACATCCTGTTCCTGATCACCAACAAGCATCCGATGCCAAATCAATTCCTCCAACCTTGGAGTTGATAATGCTGGATTCACCAAGGCAGGCAGAACCAATTCACTCAATGCCAAACGGCGTTGCTCAACATCCATTCGAGGCCATGCTTTTTGCAATCGGATAAGTTGACGGTTCGAAAACTCTGGAATCATCTCGCAGGAAGGATTTGGAACCTCAGGAATTGGTACCACCCGGACGCTCCCTTCTTCCTTCAGGTGTTCAAGTGTGGCGGAATGAATGGGGTCAAAGGTGGTATCAAGTGCCCCACGTAGCCAAAGGCCGAGCGACAGATACGGCCGCAATTTTCGCACCCTACGGCCATTTGGTGCGAGACGAGCCCCAATGGCTGCTGCTTGAAGAACCACGTCCAAGGCACCGATGTGTTGACGGTTGGACGACCCCATGCTGAGGTGCGTCCTAAGGGGAACAATCCGAATCAATTCCGAAGGTTTGAGATCTGTGTGATCCCACGTCTCCTCTTCGACGTCTAAAACGACAGTAAGCCCCTGGTCTGCCGGGAGATGCACGTGCGCTTCTCCGTGAGGGCGTTGGTTTTGAGGCATGAAGAAGCGGCGGCTGTATTTGATGCCTAAGTCCAGGCATGCTGCTTCCAATTGTCCGAGGGCCAAGACGCCCTGAAGCGTGGCTGGAGCCGTCAAGTGGAGCATTGGAGCGCCCATGATTTGCTCGCGTTGGAGGTCGATGTAGCCGAGAACGGGCTCAAACATCGGTGTGTTCAACAAATCGCGCATGCTGCTCATTGTGGCGTGGGTTGCGCACCTCATCAAGGTGCCGAGCAACCATCACTCTACCATCAAGCGGAGTTCATCGCGCTTGTACCGCCAATCAGCGGGAAGGCGACCTTCATCTTTGTAGTAGTTGGCGAGGCGACGAATTTTGGCCTCTGTGATTTCAAGAGCACGCTTGTTGTGAATGTCCTTGTGGTTGCCGGAGCCAAGGTGGTTGATGATGCCGACTGCTTGACGCATGAGGTTCATCATGTCCTCGGGGTATGAACCCAGCATGTCGTTGTCAGCCAGCACCTGACTGATGCGCTTGCCAAGGACGAGACGCACGTTAGGAACGGCGTGTTTGTCCCGAAGAACAGTGCCGATTTGTGCACTTGACATGCCCGCTTTAGCGAGGTCAAGAATGGTAGACTGAACGGCATCTTTGTCCGTGTTGGACCATGCAGGTGCCTCTTGAACGTGGGGACGGGTTGAGCCGCTCTTGCCTTTTCGGGACTTGTACATTCGTGCCATATTCACACCACCAAGCGGCCTTCCGACTTATCTCCCCTTCTTAATCACTCCGCAACAGAGGCAGCGAGATGGAGCTCACTTCTTCCTGGCCCTTTGGTGCGATTTGGCGAGGGTACCCGGTGTGCCATTCCACTCCCAACCCGGAGCCACTGCTCGTGCTAAGCCGATGCACTCACCCGACTGCATGACCAACAAATCATCGCCTTGTCGGATGCTGGAGTCTGCTTTCTTGACCAATGTCGAAAAGACGTCTCCTTTCCATGTGATTCCATCGTGAAGTTCAATTGATTTGAGGGCCTTAGCCTCGTTGAGAAGGGAAATTGCGGCTCGTGAAAAGGAAAATCCATTTCGGTCAATCGACCACACAGCGACTTGGACGCCGTTGAGTTCGAGGCGCCATCGTGGAAGTTTTCCTTTGACAACCAAGTCATCACACCAACGGTCGTTGAGGGTGTTTTTCCGTGCGATGCTCTTGTAGTGCTCTTTCAAACGATAACTGTTTTTTTGGTTTCGAAGTTCAAAATCGCTAACGGCTGATTTCACGGCCTCACGCAGCCTTTCAAGGGCGTCGTAATGCGTTGCTCCAGCGCCCTGACGGGTGTCCACCACATCAACGGAAAGGAACGACAAGTCCATGCCCGTGTGATTGATCACACGCTTGTATCCTGTTCGCTCAACGAGCGACGTCAGCATGGTTCGGACGCGGGCGAGTTCATCTCCTGTCCAGTCCCCGGTGACCGGCACGTCGTAATTTGACGCTGGCCAAACATCCTCGAGGTCTCGGGGAACAAGACCGAGGGGTGAAGTCATCATCACTTCATGGCATCCGGTCGAGTTGATCGCTCGGAAAAATTGACCGTGGGACTTTGAAAGCCTGTACGGTTTTCGTGCCGAGCAAGGCAAGAAAATCATCACGTTGCGAACCGGAGAAGGGGCTTCGTATTCCTCCATCATGAACCGTTGCCAATCAGCGATCAGGGGATCGTTCAGCATCGGAGCAGTATAGGATTCAAACACAACATCGGACGATACATGCGAAGCCAACACACCGTCGCGTTCCTGCATCAAATCTTGGTGGCGACGCAGGTGCTCAACCATACGTGGGCTGGACGAAGATTGACGAATGGCCAACGTCCCAACAGTCCCCTGGCCGATAGCGGCACGAACCTCGTCAATGGCTTTCATCATGTGGTACAGTTGACCTGGCATGGACACGTCTTCGTGGTCGAGAGGGTGCCTTGGACCGTTTTGAGTCAGCAACACACCGTGGGCTGATGCCTGACGGCACCGTGCGAGATCGACGAGATCAACACCCATGACGGCAAGGGCTGCCAAGTTATCTGGTCCACCAAGCCCAGGAGCCCACAAAAGAGCGCCAGGAAAGCGATGTTTGAGCGTGAGCAAGGCCAAGGGGAGTTTTCCAGGTTGACTCGCCAGTTGGACAGCGTCGGTCAACACAACGATGTCTGGAGAAAGGTCGGCGTCCATCAAAACAGAATCGTGATTCATACGCTGCCACGAAACAGGCAAAAGGGACGATGTGCCATGGGCTTCACCCGCATTAGCGTCTTGAAGGGATGGAGGAAGCACGTGACCCAAATCAACGCTGTACGATGGCGCATTCTCTGAAAAGTCGGGAGGAGAAAATGGTCCACGTGAAACGACTTCAAGGACGGCCGGTAAGGTGGATGAGGTCGTCGATGAAAAGGGTGCATAAGCCAAGGGGACCTCCATGTCATCATCCATGAGGACAAGTCCCGGCGTCGTTGTTGAGGGGTTGCGGCGGTCGCCTAAACCCCACATCCTAGCATACCGCTGACGGTGAAGGATTGTTCGCCCCAAACCATCGGCCATGGTTCGGGCTGAGGCCTGGGCTTCTTGAAAGGTTTGAAGATGAAGGGGGGAGGTTTTGAAAGACCCGGACCATACGCATCAACATGGGATGGTCATCAAGCGCGTCGAAGGCCATTGGGCTCTTCCTCCTCATGCTGATGGTCCATGCACCCCTAACACAGGCCCAAGTCAGCGAACAAGGTTCTCTGAATGAAGGACGGATGGTCTATTTGTTAGCAGATGGCGAAACGCTGACACTTGAACGACCCATGGTTCAAGATACCTTCACACTCGTCGCTTGGGATTGCGTTCAATGCACCGTTCGTGCGACAGGAAACGGTGTTTCTATTACGCACCAAGACAGCACACAGATGGTTCTCGAAGCCACGTTGAACACCACGCTCACCCTCGAGATTGAAGCAAGCACTGAGCAATCGGTACACATCTTAGCCGTGGTTGATGTGAACGATGATCATCCAACTGTTCGCCCAGCACCAAGCGCAACAGCCCCGAGCATGGAGATTGCCCAATGCACAAATGTCGCTGTTTGCGTGAATGCGACCAGAGACACATTGGCCTCACACCTCTCAACTTTGACCTCCGGTGAACCGCTTCAATCCGGGCTTGTGAATTCCGAGGAAGCAGAATATGCGGCTATCGAGGTCAGCGCCGGAGATACCATTGAGTGGCAATGGTTGTTCACCTCCACCGAGGTTTCAGTCCAATTGTATCACCAAACATCTGAAGATGAACTCATCATTGAGCAAATCCACTCGACTGCAGGTGCCTATGCAGAGGTGAAAGAAGGCCCCCCTTCGGTTGCATGGTGGGAAGCCCCGGCAGACGGCCGATTTATTGCCAAGATCTCAACTGAAATGGCTCATGCTGCGTGGGCTGCAAACATCATCAGCCACCCTGCAACACCCACGAATGCACTCGTTGATGCCAACCTCACGGAAGGCGTTCACATCGTTGGACACGGACAGACCATGGTTCCCTTCGAGTGGAACGATGTTCACCAACTGCAAGCAACGGCCCATCTTGCACCGGTTTCGCTGCGCATCGATCAGTTCTTTTCAGGCAGTTGGGTCTTAGGCAATCCCACAACCGTGAATGCCAGTTCAACCCTCTCAACTTACCCATACCCAGACACGACTGCAGGAAGGATCCTGGTCATGGATGCTCCAGTGTTCGCATTGGAGATTGGCATGGACACCTTTGCCGACCTCAGCGGTCTCGAAGCCCCCTCTGTCAGGCCGTCCACAATGGATTCAAACAACACCACGTGGCCCGTCCTGAACCTCACCACTACAGAACAAGCCGCGTTTACCTTAGCCATCCATGACACAGTTGATACCTACCGCCTCGAGGTGGAAGGTTGGGAAGATTCAATTCACTTCCTTCAATTCACGATTGAGGGAGAAATCGCAGGCCTTGAAGTCCAAATTTGGGACATTGACCAAACCTCGGGAGACGTGCTCAATACCGACATCACCCAACCGATTGGTGATGAACTAAAAATTGGACTGCAAGTCGGAAGAGGCACCCATTTCCTGCAACTCAGATTTCAAAATGCTTCTTCGGTCACATCTCACCTGTGGGGAGAAGACGTTGAGGACCGCACTTACAGCATCACCTCAACCTACTCCCTGATCGATGAGGGTGAAGAGCCATGGTTCCCTCCAAGTGAGGATGCGGTGTACTGGGGGAACTTTGCGAGATGGTTCCTCGGAATCTTGTTCTTGTTGCCTGTGCTCTATTTGGGCGTGCACATCAAGCGTTCCAACACGTATGCGGCAGAAATTGCCAGCAAACAACAACGTCTCGCATGGTACTCCTCGCGGCTTGACAGTGGAGAATCCACTGTGAAGCGGACACGCATGGATATGGCTCGTGCCTTGCACGCAGTTGCTCAATTGGAGTGGCAAGATGGAATGGATGCGTGGGGTGAAACCCGTCTCGAACATCGGACTGACAATTTGGCCCTCGCTGTTTGGCGAGTGGACCAGCGCCTTGCACAAACCGACGATGGATGGCCACTTGTGATCGGCCTTCACGTCCTTGAAGGCGTGTGGGACCTTGCTGCGCTCCGTTTTGATGCACCCGATGGTGCAGCCTACGAAGTGGTTCATGTTGAACCTCGATTCCTCCATCAAGGAGAGGAAATTTTCCTCGACACGATGGGACCTGGGCATCGTGTCTTCTTGATGGTGGAACTCAGGGGCGATGCACCGTCTGTGGACATTGAACTGAATGGGCGAGTCAACAACGAGCCGTTTGCTGCACGAATACCTGAAACGCTCGTGAAGAATGAATGATTCAGGAAGAGGACCTTCGGTCTTCAGCATCCTTGAGAATGGCCTCATTCACATCTGATGGAGCAAGTTCGCCTCGAATGGATTCCAATGTTTTCTTGGTTGCTTTCGCTATCTTTCGAGGAACGTGGAGTTTCAACAACACAACGACATCCCCCCGCCCGTTGGAACGTTGGCGTGGCAAACCCCGTTTCTTGACTTCGATGGTATCGCCGGAGTTCGAATTCGCAGGCACTTTGATGACCAGAGATTTGCCATCGATGTGGTCGAGGGTAACTGTGGTTCCAAGAACCAAATCTGAATATCCTAAGGGGAGAGACATGATCAAATCCGAGCCTGAACGCTCAAACCATGGATGCGGTTCAATTTCCAATTCGATGAACAAATCTCCGGGCTCTCCTTGGCCTTGTGGAGCCGGTTCACCACGCCCTCTCATGCGCAGGCGAGTTCCGGATTCCGCACCTTCGGGAACTTTGAATCGAAGCGTGTTTGATTTCATCTCTTGGCCTTGTCCATCGCAAACATCGCAAGCATTCTCAGACACTCGTCCTTGGCCCGAGCAAGCATTGCAGGGCTGAACGGATTCTTGAATGAACGGCCCAACTTGTTGCCGCACCCGAACTTGACCCTGGCCAGAACACTGCTGGCAATTCACCAGGTCCCCTCCAGCAGCACCCGTGCCGTCGCAAGTGAGGCAAGGTTCGGGGAGGTCGAGAATCACTTCTTGCTCTTCACCAGTCAAGACATGCTCGAGTTGAATGGAATGCCTAATGAGAATGTCTGAACCACGTCGTGCCCTGTTTCGGCGAGAACCGCCTCCGCCAAAAAACGAAGAAAAGAAATCGCCACCCAAGATGTCTTCGAGATTGATGTTGAAGCCACCAGATTGGAAACCTCCGAAGGGGCTGCCTTGAGGGCCATTGTGTCCAAAACGGTCGTATTGAGCTCGCTTTTGTTCGTCTGAAAGAACGGAATACGCCTCTTGGATTTCTTTGAATCGGTCCTCAGCGTCGGTTTCTTTGCTTCGATCAGGGTGGTACTTTCGGGCCAAACGACGGAAGGCGTTTTTCAAGTCACTTTGTGAAGCAGACTTCTCAACATCCAAGACATCGTAGTAGTCTCGTTTGTCCGCCATAGGGTCGTCCTCACCTCCGACGACGGGGGAACCTCTTTCAATCTCACGGCTCACTTTAGATGTCCAGGCCACAGTGTGGACAGAAGCGCTCTTGTGCACCAACAGGTGCTTGACATCCTCTGCACCGAGGGCCTTGTGTCGCCACTTGAACCGAAGCAGAGGGGGCTTGCCCCATCATAGCCATGCTTTCAAGGGATTCTTGTGGGAGACTGGGCGTGGATTTTTCTCCACTGAAACCCGGTTGCATTTCTTGACCCGAGGTGGTGATGACCGTATCAATGCCCCCGGAATCGCTCATCGACGTCATGTTGACCTCGCTTTCGTCATCGCTTTTGTTGAAACGGAGAGGTGCCACGGGCCGTTGGGCCACCACTGGAGCCTGGGAAGCCGCTTGTCGAAGCCTTGCTTGACGTTGGGCCTCTCGGTCTGCACGGCTATCGAATCCAAATAGACCAAAAAGGCCGTCAAGAAATCGATCCATGGGGCTGATTTTTCTGCTTGCACCAATGGTGCCCGTGACTGCTTCGTCCTCAAGGCTGGCTTCACCAGAGATCCGTGCGTTTGCCCTCATGATGTGGTCTGCTTCCGATAGCATGCGCACTTCGACCTTCTTTTCATCGTCCAGTTCCATTTCTGGTGCTTCACCCGAGATTTCTGAAACGGAGCGGTTCAAATTGGCGCTGGTCATCGTACCGATGGAGACTTCCAACGATTCATTGGTGTCCCAAACGCCACGGGCTTCGGCTTCGTAGACATGCTTGATTTTTCGCATGGCTTTTGCTCGATTGTATTCGTGGTCTTTGACCACGCCTGCCCGGCGAAACAGCACGAAACCAATCAAGATCGCAATGCCGTACCATCCATACATCAACAGTGGTTCCAACTCGAACATCGTCTGGAGTGGGGGAAGCGAAAAATGGGTCGCTCCCATCAACAGGATTGGCAACACGCTCAACCCTCGCGATGTCAGCCGTCGTGGTTCTGCCATGTGTTCCAACCCCCTTGAATCTCATTTCACTGATGTATCTATTGGGTTCATGTGTTCACGAACGGTCCGACGGCAAACGTCCCTTTCGAAACAAACCATCGAGCAAACCCAGCGAGAAACTTACGTGGAGCATCACAAGGCACAATGGAACACCCAGCACTCCCAACGGGTCTCTTTTATTGATGGCGTGAACGATGCCGTTGAGGATGAGTACCCCCCCGTAAAGCGCTGCAGGGAACCACCATGTCGACGATCCGAAAAGGACGAGGGCTGCAGTGAGTCCACCACCAACCCACGGAAGAAATTCTTGCCACTTCGCCCTTTTGGGATGGCGCTTCAGAACCTTCGTCCGCCAAAAACCATAGCGATGCCCCATTTTCCACCAATTCAACAAACGGCTTCGTTTATGCATCATCACCGATGTCGCCGGTGTTCGATAAAGAACAAATCCGGCCTTGATCAATCGCATGGACAAATCGCTGTCTTGGCTGGTGATGAATTCAGTGTCCCATCCGCCCACCTCTTGAACGGCAGACCGACGATGCATGACGAAGGCAGGTACGGCCGTGGGTTCTGTGGAGGTAAATGTTGCAAACTGACCGCCACTTTGACCAAGAGGAGATTGTAAGGCAGCCTCAATCCAGCCTGAGACAAGGCCCTGAGAATCTTCCCTGCCAACGACCTTGACACCCATGGCTGCGAGCGGACGTGAAAGGAGGGGTTCCAAGGCCTCCCATGCATCCAAGCGTTGTTGCAGATGGTCCTTGTCAACAACGGCGTGGCCAATCATTTCAACGAGATATTCTACTGAATCAGGAAGATGTTCAAGGGCCATATTACGAGCATGAGCCACCGTTCTTGACGGATTAGCCACACATTCAATCCCAGGAAATTGGTCTGAAGCGAATTCAGTCATGAGCGATTCAACGATGGACACGGTTCGGTCAGTTGAACCCCCATCCAGCACGAGAATCATGTGGCGGTGAGCATCAAGGGTCTGATGAAGCAGTGATTCCAAACATGCTCGAATGTGTTGTTCCTCGTTGTAAACGGGGATGACTGTAGCAAGAAGGGGACCCTCCGCCTCAACCATGAACGAAGGAGGCAAGCCGAGACTTTGACCTCTTCGGAGATGCAGGCTACGGCCCGTATGTTCTTGGAGTGGAACCGCTTGGCCAAAGCATGGTCGAAACCCGACTCCGTTTAACCGGCGTAGGGGAAGGCATGACCACAGTCATTTCAACCGAACTTTGTGGTGCTGATTCGCCTCTAAAAGTTCGACAAGCACTGGAGCAAGTCTTTCCAGAAGCTCCCGCCCAAGAACCAGGCCCCGAACCAGAATTTGGGAGCGGAACCAATCAGCGTTGGGCCTATGAGAATGTTTCACTGGCTCAATTTCTCCATCTCATACACGAACAACGGATCTTAGATACGGCGCTGGATGCCATGTCATTGAACCTCAACAACGATACGACTGAATTCTCAATCGCGAGACAAGCCGCTATAGGCGGAAAGATTTCTTTTCCAATTCCCGGCGAGGCCACCCTCGGTGGCGTGATTCATGTAGCCATTGAGGGGACCGGGTTAGCCGATTGGTTACAAGCGGCAACATGGCACAAAGGAAGAGCCCAAGTTCCTCGCCAGGTCAACGATGAAATGGCCATGAACGACGACGGAGAAGCCAGTACCTGGGTTTAGAACACGTCCAAAACAAATTCATTCATCTCCCCGTCCCTGCCTGCCCAAGAAAGTTGAGGAGGTGAGTCAGGATCGAGACGTTGCCATGCATCGTGGGCGCTCAAATTGATGGAGTCATCAGATGCACTAGTTTCGCATCTGATCAGGTGGATGGCAAACCAAAAGTCGCCTCGTTGGCGAAGCCATGTGCCCAACGGCTGATGAGCCACCACAGCAACATCAAGTTCCTCGAGAAGTTCTCGTTCGATGCCCGATGACCAGCGCTCTCCAGATTCACACTTCCCACCTGGAAATTCCCACAACCCCTCATCGACGTCACCCGCAGGACGTTGAGATACAAGGTAGTGGCCGGCGGCGTTTGGCAAATATCCAGCCACCACATCGATGGTATCAGAAGGAGCCGGGAACATGAGGAATGCGAGGCATTGGGACACAAAGGAAACCGCCTCATGAAGTGCCATTTTTTGAGAGCCGGGGAGATGAAGAAACAAGCACGGAGAAGGAAACGAGGACGTATGCTCCTGACCCAAAAGAGCCTTCATGGTCCGATGGTACGTTTCGTTGCAAAGATATGCACCTGCATCGTTTGAGACGGTGTAGGCTGAGGGAAAGAAGGACGATGGCCATGACGAAGGATCCACCCATGCACCACAATGACCGGTCCCATCAACCACGCCACCTTTGATAGAACGGCCTGAATTGTCAGGGATGCGCATATCAATTGCATCCCTAGCCAAACGTTCAAGACGCGGAACATCGCATTGTTCACACAAACCTAGATGCAAGATAGCGTCCCATGAAGCCCCCTTTTCTACTCGCTCAGCCGTCTTTTTGGAGCCCGCCTCATCCACCGAAAGCACATCTGTTTCGATTTCAACAACAACAGTTTCACCACCCCAAGGATTGGCAAGGCTCATCATGCCCTGTAAAGAGTGGACCACATCTGCACTGATGTTTCGTTCGTGGCCGCCAAACGGTTCGAACCCTGTCAGAAGAACCCGTCTGCTGTTCGCCATGAAGCAAGGTTTGCAACGAGGTTTTTGATGCATCCGCCCCATAAGTTGGCGTCATCTTCACAAAGCATTGATTGCACCGGGGTTCATGGAAGAGGAATTGGTGGTGCAACTCGCCCCCGAGACCCAGGATGAAAATTCCGGCTTCCTCATCGTTCGTGTCGTGAAGGAAATCTGGCGTGAAATCACCTTTGGCGTGGGAACATGGGGTGCACTCCGTCCCCTCGTCGCTGCGCTTCTCGCCGCCGTTCCGTTCTTATTTCTCGGCCAACATTTCAACCGTCAACATCGAAGAGGCATTGAGTGGGGAGTGCTGCAAATACCACTTGCCCTCACGATTGTTCTGTGGGTTGGACTTTACGCTTGGTCTATCTTTGATGCATGGCGGGATGCTTTGGCTATGACACGTCATGACCAAAGCTGATCTCGGATGGGTATGCTTCCATCCGCAAGACCTGCTAAATCGGCCCGGTCATCAGCATCAAAATCATCGGGTAGGGTACCGAAGATGATGTTGACAATATCGCTAGATTCAACAGCCCAATACATCACCGATTCATCGTTGTTTGAGTGGCCGGGATGTTCTGGGTCCTCGTGGTCCACAGGTGATTGGTAAACGAGGTTCACAAGGCCGAGCAGATGACCGACTTCGTGGACCAGCACGCTGTTTTCCACCGACTCGTCAGAAGGTCGGTTGAAGGGTTCATTTGCTTCGTCGATTGAATCACTGAACAGAGCCACAGTGGAGGCATCAACAGCCACCCCGAGGACAGTGTCTGACTCGTAGGTCCCTGCTGGGAAGAGGACTTGCCAGCGAAGCGTAGTGCCTGTCAAAGGCGATTCCTCTTTGACGTCCCATCCATTTTGCCGAACATCGTCGGGCGACCATGACCCTGAATGGCCGAAATCAACCTCCAGATAAGAGATCGAAATCCCAGAGGGCTTGTCGCAGACGCTCTCCAGGCGCTCAACCAACAAATCGGTGCTGCTGGTGTACGGTTTGTAACCTGGCTCGTGTGCGATTTCAATCACCATTGAGGTGTACATGCTGCTTCGTAGACAGGCAAGGGTTAACCCCCCAGGAACACCTTTCTTTTCCGGAAGAAGTCCAAGACCATCATCACCGAAGCAACCAGCCATCGGTGCAACGGTGAGCGCCACGACGAGAAAACATGCCCAAAGAACACGCGTGCCCATGGTTATCCCTCACACCCCTCGTTTTTGAATGCCGTGTTTGCCTACCAATCCTCTGGGATGTTCAGTGGTGAAAACAACTGACCTGGTCCACTCGCAAGGGCGAGTTGACTTCGAACCAGATGTTCCCAAGCCCGAAGCGCTAGAATGGCGTCGATAACAGAAGCGTTGATCTCCACCAGTGTGACCCGAATCAGGGTATCAAGGATATCCATGCGTTGCTGGTCAACGATGTCCATCACCTTCTCTAGAGCGAAATTGGACGAACTTTCCGCAGCATCCACCTCCAAAGGCCAAGGCGAGGAGACATCCTGCGCCACTCGTTGACCTGTTGAATCCAAATGTTCTTGGAGAGTAGCCATGAGTTGATTCAGGTGCTTTTGCATCACCAATGCGACTTCAACAAGAGGCATGCTGAGTTGGTTGACGAGGTTAACGGTCCGCTCTTGGAGCGTCACCAAGCCGTCAACTGCGCTCTCGTCCATAACCCAGCCTCAGGGCTTTGAGAGGGCGTCAATGAACTGCCAGCCATAGGAATTCCACTGTTCCTGCGTCCAACCGTCAGGAAGGCCTGTTGGAGGCAAGGGAGGGGGCTGTGAACGGTCAAGTCCTGGCGGAGTTGGGGCAGCCACAGGTTGCGGCGCCGCCACCGGTGCCGATTGCGGCGGAGCAGGAGCCGCAATGCTTGGCAAGGTTTTGCCAGCGTTCATCTCCTCCGCTACGACGTTGGTTTGATCGGCCAGATCCTCTTCGCTGTCTTCAGTGAGCATGCGCCTTCGAAGAACGAGAGCATACATTCCAAAGGATACCGAAAGAAGAGCGATCACAAACAAGGAGACACTGAATACATCCGTCGATAATTGCTCTGATAGAGCGGCACCATCCCGAACGGTTTCTTCCTTGATGAGCAATGAGTCCACTGAGCGACGGTCCATTTCAACCCCATCCACTAAGATGAGGACTCGGTATTCGAGGGCAGATCCAACAGGGGCATCAGCCACAACAGGAAGCGCTGCCGTGAGTTTTGCATTGGCAGATGCTTGTACACCAGCGGTGGCCACTGTGGCCCAATATCCACCGTCAACCAGTTGTTGTAGGGCGAATTCCACATTTCCTTTTCCGCCCAAGTTGTCCGTCTGCACCATCATTTTGGCGGTATCTCCAACGTAGGGGCTCGGTGTATCCCACTGAAGGGAAGTGGATTCATGTTGCAAATCAACTCGAGGCCCGAGCAGAGCAAGAGGCCAAGAAGCGAAGGCGTCGTTCATTGAATTGGAGGCTGTATCGTATGGGTTTCCTGCTTCATCTGAACCGGAGATCCACACGTCGACTGCATAGGACGGGAGGAGCATGGTTGCGCCAGAATCGGTCAAATCCAAGTTGCCGCTCCAGAAGAATTGCTGGCTGAATTTCTGGCTTGAGGGAAGAAGTACACTTCCTCTGGAAATCTCTGCTTCCCCTGCTTTCACACGGTAATGCAAGACCGCTGCTTCGTCGAGGTCAAATCCATTTTCGTCGTTGGTGATGAGAATGACTTCGAGGTTGCTCGCCGCTCCAATGGAAAGGGGTGAGCCCGAAGAGATGCCACCGAGGGAAATGCTGTCAATGGTTGGACGTGAACTGTCCACTGAGAGCCTCACGCGAGGTGAGATGGATGTTTCATCCAAGGCGAGACCTGGCAGTTCATCCATGCTCAAGCGCAGGTCGAGGCGTCCAGACCGAACTGACGGCACCAACAAATCAACGCTGAACTGGCCGTTTTCCCTCGTGGAGGTGCGCCAGTTGTTTTCGAAATCACCAAACACGACATCGAATGAGCCCGGAGGTGCAGGGGTCTCATCCTCGGAGAAAAGCACGCGACCGGAGACGCGAAGCGCTTGCCCAGCCCCAATGATGGTCTCGAAGTTTTCCGGGTTGTAATGATTCTCGCTGTTGCGCAATTCAATGGCTCGAATCTTGCCTGATTCAGTGTCAAAACGGAAGTCATTGTCCAAACTCCACCAGTCGTCTCCTAGCCCTTCTTCGACCTCAAAGCAAGGAGTGACTTCGTTCTCGTTGCATGGCATGTCCGTCACTCTGATTCGTGGAATGAAGTGTGCTTCTCCATCCGTGTCAAACGATTCGGGGAACATCCAAGTGAGTTGGAATCGTGCTTGGATGATAATGACGGATTCGTTTCCTTCCTCAAGACTCACCGAAGAATAGAGGTTGCTCACTGCAATGTTGTCTGACCCGGAAGTCATCACTGCTGTTGGCAATCCACCTTCGCCTTCCGCCAGTGAAATGAACATCGAGGATTCATCGTCATCGAAGTTGCCCCCCAAGGCCAATTGAACGTATTGAATGTCCTGCCATCCGTTTACATCGCTGAGTTTGATCTGAGCAGTATAAGGAATACCGGGATGGAGTGGTTCGTAGTCGTCGTGTCCCAGAATGGAGGAATTGGCGAGGTCAACGTAGGGTTCAAACTCTTGACGGATGTGGTAAGTTACCAAATCTGCATCCCAGTCAGGAGCGACTTCTCCAGGTCGATATCCACAGGTGATGGTGGACTGTGGACATACCGGGCCTTTGCCCATGGCGATCTCGTTCTCTTGTAGGTCCATTCCAGTCACATAGAACGAAACCCGTTGCTTGTGAAGCAGCATTGAATCGTCAATGAGACCTTCAAAGATGTTGAGACCACCGGCCCGGGTTTCGGGCGAAGACAATGTAATGAGTTCGTATTCATCTTCATTGGGCAGTCCGTCAAAGTTGTAATCGTTGCAACCAATGAAATCGCTGGCCTTGCATCCGACCCAATAGTGCAAACTCAACTGACGGGGCGGATCTACAGAGTCTTGGACCACTATGGAAACAGGCTGGCCTACATTGGCAGCACCTGCATGGCGCTCTTCTTTGTCCATGGGTGTGGCGCTGAGGACCAACGGGGAGTTGCCATCCAGAATCAAACGAATGGTGTTATAGCCAGGATTGGTAAAGGTTGAGCCGTTTTCCATGTCAACGGCTTGAACGTAGAAGATCATACCACCCTGAGAGGATTCAATGGGTGAGGTGAAGGTCATGTTGTAAGCCCCAAATGCTTGGTTGACTTCTTCGTAGAGGACCATGGGTTCGCCCATTGGATCGCCGTCATAGGTCACGTTTTGTCCGATAACCCGTAGAGAGAAACTTCCCGCTGGTGGCATCAATTGAGACCCTTGGAAGTGCATTGTACCCGAGAAGCTCAAGTTGAACCCACCGCGAACCCAATCCATGGGGTAGAGCTCCCGGCCGGTCTCCTCCCAAACGCGCAATCCATCGAGCTGTATGTCGTTTTCAACAACCAATTCCATGTCCGATGTCATCCACTGACTCACAGAAACACCGAGGTCGTCTTCGACGGTGATGATGGCTTCAGTGCTGGCTTCATCGTTCCAGCTCCAGTTCACCTTGGTAGGCATCCAAATGGAGACAATGCCGTTGGAATCCGTCATTGAAGTGCAGTTAGCGGCATCAAAGAGAACGATTCCACCTGCATCTTCGTTGACCGAACAAGCGTCGCCTTGCTCCCACGTGAATGAGGGATTCACTCCATGGGAATGATCGATAGCAACGACCGCTTTGGTCACACGGTCCACTTCATCGCCAGGAGCCACGCGAGTGATGAAATTCCGGTACAATCCGTCTGGTGCGGCTAAACCTCCCTCAAAAGAGGCGTCAATCGCTCGCGTTTGCATGGCGTATGTGATGTCGATGTTCGAGATCTTAACGCGGCCGGAACTGGCTGCTTTCACACCGATTGGCACGTTGACCATGCCATCACCGTTTTCGGGAATGTGGTAGTTGAACGCATCGACCAAAGTTGGTGCTTTCTTGACGATGGCACCCACCGGCGAGTTGTCTGAAGCGACGACAGAAGATTCGTTGAGGAAGATATCAGACTCCCAGTCATATGTGCCATCTCCACCGACATCCAGCATGGGACGGTCGGGGTAGCCTTCTTCGTATTCCAAGATGAACTGGTCGAGTTTGGGGGTCTTGGTCTGGTCGTTGGATGTCATAAACACCGCATATCGGAGAGTGTTGCCGGCTGCATCGGTCGAGAAACTCGTTTCGCCTCCGTTGGTCGCATCAAGCCATGTGCTGCCGTTATCGTTGGAAACAACGACCTGGAGGGTCGTGCCGGATGGTACATCGGCTGTCCATTGCGGACGAACCTTTCCGACCTTGGTTCCTGTGTTGAAATGAGGGGACGTCCAATCGCCTGACGCCTCGTATGCCGTGGCGTATTGAAGGTCGACCCACCATGAAACTGCAGTTGAACCAATCAGTTGAGCCTTCCAAACCAATTCCTTGCCCGGGTAATCGAAGTGAATCGACGCATTGGATTCCACCTCTTCCCAGTGGGTTCCATTGTCTGCAGAGATCCAGTAATCGACGCGGTCTCCGATGGAGGCGGCCGACCAGTATGTTTGCATGTTGGCCGACAAAATGTCATCGGCCGATGTGATCACATCACCGTACCATGTCGTGGTGCCGGGTGCTGGCGTGGTTTCGTAGAGCCATCCAGTTCCAAACTCACGGTAGTAAAGTGTGGCACTGGACCAAGTGGAGTAGCCACAATCAACGGTCACGAAGCGCTCTCCATCAAATTGCAGCCCGTACCCAAGACGGGAAATCTGGCGGGTGGTGGATTCAGGAATCAATGCGGAGGAGGATCCCGAGACGGACCATGCCTCCAAGGAATCTCGGTCGTTGTAGTAGGAGTCCTTCTGACATCGCATGTAGAACGTGGAGCCGTTCATTTCCAATCCACGCAACATTTGCTTAGAACCGCTGCTGTACGTCCCACCACACTCCCAGCTTGAACCAGATGAAGAGGTGTATGAAAAATAATCAGAATCACGGGTGTAGGTTGATGAGCCATCGCCAGCGAAATCATAGGCGTAAAGTCGGTTCATGGCGTTGTGCGCCACCCAAACCTGGCCTGTTTCACGGTCGTAAGCAATGCCCGTGTATTCGCCAACTGATGGCGAAATGTCATACGAATCAATGCAGGTCCATGTATCGTCTCGAGAGATGTCCATCTCCAAGACTCGGTGATAGTTGACGGGTGCAGTGGATCCATAGGAATACCGATAACCCGAGAGGATACCAAACAAACGTTCGTCATCGGTGATGGTCCAATCTCGGAAACCGTAGTAGCCGTAGTAGGATGATGGGTGCTTTTGAGGCAGCGTGCACGATGCTTGGTCGAGTGTAATGACCGACTCGCGAGTGGCGTTGTTTGGATACAATCGCTCAACCACGTTGTGGAAGGTGGAAGACGACCATGTGGAGAGGAACAACCAATCGTGATGCTTCAAAATGGCCCCTTGGGATTGCGCATTGAAACTGCTCGAGGTCAAGGTACGCTGTTGGGAAAACAGAGTTTCTGTTGCGTTGGAGGTGTGAGGTTGTCGCAGTGCGTAGGAACCGTTGTCCAACCAAGCATTGGAGTTGGGGCTCACGTAAGCGTCGTTTCCGTGAGGAAGGAACTTGCGGCTGACGTTGTCCATGGCCAATGTCAAATCTCCGCTTCGGTCATCGATGAAACTCTCTGCTCCTCGATTCCAATGAACGCGATCGTCGGCGATCACTTGGGACCAACCAGTCGCTGAAGCCCCAGAAAGGGTCATGCTCACATCGGTGACAAGTGCACCACGGGGCAATTCAACCGATGCACCCAAATCGGCATTGGCGCCTTGGTAGAGGGCTACGTATTCGTTTGAACCGTCATCAAACTCGTACACATGCCGTGTTCCGGAAGCCGCTTCAGCATCAATCGAGACGACGTCGGCAAGAGGGCTTAGAGGCGTCAAGACCATGAGCGCTACGAGGAGGAGAAAAATACCGTGTGAACCACGTTGTTGCTGTCCGCCACCTTGCATAACTTGACTACAGCCGACCTACAATTTGAACCATGCGGTTCAAGGACACTTTTTGTTCACTCGCTCAGTTGGTCTGACGGGAATCATAGCGGATGGGTGAAGAGTCTCCACGAACGCCGTCTTCCTCATCATCACGAACCTCGAACCAATCGTTCATCCAGTCGCCATCTGTGTCCCAGTTCATGGGATTGCTGCCTTCAGCCAAATGGTCGTCGTCAAGGTCAAGTTGATACCAACCGAATTCATGCTCACCGACTTCACGCACAGGGGCCGTATCGGGCGAACCTGCATAGTAAATCTCCCATGCATCAGTCCTGTTACCCGCCATGAGAACAATATCATCGCTGGGATCAACCGATAGGAAGTTGGAATCTTGGTCGTCGACAATGTACCCATACTGCTTGTCTGAACCGGAGTATTTGTCCAATTTGAGGTAATTTAGCACCAACTCGTCTGGTTGCCCGATTCCCAGGATGGCGTTTCGGAATTGCCACCCTTCGGTGACCGGAGAACCCTCGTAAATCAGCCCACTCAGCCGCACCGCATTCGGAGAGGAATACTCGCTGGTCGTGATGGCATAGAACTCTTGGAAATTGGTGTAGGGCTCATAGGTGCATCCTACGCCCGAGCAATCCCAGTTACCGTCCTGGTCGGGGTCTTGATTGGCATCGTTCGGATCAGCGGGGTTGAGCGTAAACCACGTGAAATCCACGTCAGGACGGCCCAATGTCCCTCCTGCACCATCTTGCGAGCGCGGAAGACACGAATTCGTGCTGGTGGAACACGGACCACCCGTCGCCACATCGATCCAAACGACCTGAATTTGGAGGTATGAGCTGAAGTTGTCGTTGTCCTCGTTCCAGCCCATCTTGTATTCATACCAGTCGGGGAGCATGTCGCCGTCGGTATCGTTATCGCTCGGGTTTGAGCCGTACTTGAAGACCTCTCGGCCGTCGGAGTAATTGTAATCACGCAGGTGAGAGATGACCGCTCCGTTTTCATCAAACGTAGTGATGAATGTACGACTGTCATCATCGCTGTCGTTCAAATCGGGACGTGTGTCGTTATCGTATTCCATGAAATTCGTGAACGGCAAATCGCCAAGACCGTTTTGCACGACCACACCCGACGGGGTGAAGGTTCGGTCGTCCCAAGTCCCTTGCTCCGCAGGGATATCGAAGCTCGTACGGTCGTACCATCCATCCCGGTCTCCATCGTAATTGACGTCCCAAGGGTTGAGTGGATTTGCGGCCCAGTGGTTTTGAGTGGTCAAATCATCCATCCCATAGACGGCGTAGCAATATTCCCAACCATCGGGAATGCCATCGCTGTCGGAGTCGGGGTGAGTCGGATCGGCGACGCCACGAAGACTGCGGTTGAAATTTCCGCTTTCCAAGGAATTGATTTCGTTCATCCGATCAACTGAGTCTTGACCTTTCTTGATGAAATCTTGATACAAAGCGCCTTGGGCTTGTATGAGGGAGTAGCCCATCTCTTCCTGATAAGCCGCCATAGCGTCTTCACCAAAATCGATGATTCCCAAGTTGGCGGGAACCGTGTTCCGATTGAGGAATTTCCCCCAAGTCCGGGACTCCCACTCCCGAAGATTGCTGAAGGTTTCATTGGCGTCGATTTCACCGTCTTCGTTGCAATCATGACTGTCTCCATCTGAATCCAAATCCACATCACCATCGATGAGGGGGTTAATCGCCCACCGGTTTTGGTCCAAATCCCAAGAGGTAAACCAATATTCGAAGCCATCGTACATTCCGTCGCCATCGGTGTCGGGAATGGTTGGGTCTGTCATTCCCAAGACAACGGAAATGAAGGCGTTCGGAGGTTCGCCTTGTTGCCAATCGTTGAAGTCATTGAGGAGGCGTTTGCCTCGAGTTTCCTTGGAGATCAGGATGTTGAACACACGCTGTGCTTTCTCGTTGGGCTGTTGCAAGTCCCCGTCAAGGTGGAGAAGTGGAGCGTCGCTTGGATGGCTGATTCCATTTTCAGGCTGCTCAAAGGCCAGCGCAAATTCTTGGCGGTCGATGAGGCCATCCTCGTCGCTGTCGAAGTTTCCATCACCTGCTACCAGTGGATTCAGAGTCCAAGTCCCTGCCGAAACGTTCCATGCCGTGAACAGGAGTTCCACTCCATCCAGCATCCCATCGCCATCGGTGTCGACATTGTTGGGGTCCGAGGTCCATCCGGTCAAGTTGATTTGATCTTGCGTAAGGAAATCACCAAATGATTCAGTTGCAGGGATTCCAGGCCATTGTTGCAAGGCAAAGGCCGTCCCGATTGTGGTCACAAACCATTGTGGAGAGGAACGGTTGACGTCGGTTTCGGTCATAAGGGGAGAAATGGCATTGTATTCCTCCCAATTGGTCATCCCGTCATCGTCCGCATCGTTCCAACGATCGGTGCTGTCAAGAGGGTTGAGGGTCCATTCATCGTCGAGAAGGTCCCACCTCGCAAACCAAATTTCCCAACCGTCAGGCATTCCGTCATCGTCAGTGTCCGCACTGAGTGGGTCTGCAGCACCAACACTGTAGGCTGAAAGGCCAGCGGTCACCGAACCAGAGGCCCGGTCGCCGAAGGTTGCCTCGGGTGCGCCGAATGAACTGATGTTGTTGAACAAACTTGTCGTGAAGCCATCAGGGAGCGTACTTCCATCGAGCGTCTGGTTTCCGTTGAACAGGTCAGAACGAATGTGGTATTCAAGGTAGTTCACAAAGGCCTCATCCGAGGTCAAGATGCCATCGTGGTTGACGTCGTATCCATCGCCATCGGGATTTTCAAAAGCGTCCGAACCGTTGAGAGGGTTGATGCCAAGTCGGCTTGGATCCCAAGAGCACAGGCCCTTGGATTCCCAACCATCGGGGAGGGTATCGCCATCGGAATCAACGAGGTTTGGATCGGCGACGGACCAGTTCGCTGCGGCTTCTGAAGACTCGCCGTAATCGACGAGTAAATCTCCGTTGATGCCCATGAGACGGACCACAGACCACTGATATTCACAGAGGTTTGGAAGGCCATCTCCATCAGCGTCCCATTCAGCATCATCTGCTCGAAGGGGATCGAGACTCC
>Ga0181379_1000098_pt1 | contig 41042 bp, 49 predicted proteins | sample 2SPOviralmetaG_FD_130115 | JGI IMG/M metagenome (GOLD analysis project Ga0181379, IMG submission 130115) | Marine viral communities from the oligotrophic San Pedro Time Series (SPOT) site, San Pedro Channel, CA, USA - 2 SPOT_SRF_2009-07-10 | ecosystem: Environmental > Aquatic > Marine > Strait... | reverse complement strand
TATCATTATATCCGCGTGGGGAGAGCGCAAGCCCTCCCCACTCCCTTACTAGAAGTCGTCGGATACAGGACTTTGCGGTTCGTCACTTGGTGGAGGACCAGCGCTTACTGCGCCGTCCTTAACCTGTGCCGCAAAATCTTTTGCCAACGTGTATAAATTAATATCCGAGACTTGCTCTTTCAAGGATACATCCCAACCATACCAAGAACCTTGATCGTTCTTTTCTTGCATAGTTTTAAGGGTATACATGTGACTGTACCGGGCTGGACTAAACAGCTGACCATTAGCATCAGTCATTCTAATACCGGCCATCAAGCTATTCCAACGCCTGTTCTTTTTAAGCTGCGTGCTTGTCATGCAGATCAAGCCGCGATCAATGTTATTGCCATCGACTGTAATAACAAAGTGGTTTGCTGTTTCAACAAGAATGTTACCAGTCTTTGTAACTAGTCTCTTGTCTATCCGACTGTGTTCAGGCAAACTATTTATATTGTGTACTCCTACGAGTCCACCACCATTATCACGTGGTACCCACTCAACAAAGTTTCGTGTGTATGCACATGGGATAACAACTAATTCATTAGCTGCTTTCTCTGTAACGGTGTTAAATATTTGACCTGCCTTTACATCCAGCGTGTCGGTTTGTGGTGACATCTTTTGAAGCACCACAAGGTATGGTATGGCTAAGTCTTGTGCAGACAATTCACCAATACCGTCAGAGGCATCCCCAGCAAAATTAATTACTGTAGGAAGCTGCTCTTTTTTCTGTTGTATATCACGAGCCATGATATTAACCCTCCTTTATGACGGTTTTCTGCCCAATATAAATACCAAGCGTGTCCAGGGGCAGGTTCTGGCCAGCTTCGATTTGTTCACGAGCAAAAGCACGAAGCGTTTGCGGGTGGACACCTGTTTTATCTTCATAAGAATTACCGTTAGTACCTAAGTATTTTTTTAGATCGGTAGCAAGCGTGTCTTCACCTTTACCAAATGCAACAGATACTGTATTCTTAATCAGATCACCATGGCCATTGTCACGCAGCCATTGCATCGCGTCATCAACCTTATCTTTAGGTATTGATGCAGAATAAAATTGCTGTACTGTAACCTTGGTACCATCGGCTAATTTAAATTCTGAAAGACCGGCTTCGGCTAGCGCTTCAGGAATATCTACCTGACTTACTTGCTTGTGCTCTTCTTTTATGCCTTTCAAAATATCTTCTTGCAACTTGATTTGATTTTCAAGTGAAACTTGCTTGTTAGCAAGTGCACTGATCATCTTCAAGTCGTCGTCATTTACTTCTAGCTTATCTATCATACTGTTCCTCCATGTATATCAACGTTCACTACAAAGTAGTGTTGCTCTTGTCTATCCCACTTTAGTAATTTAATACGTCCGCGGTTAGATTCAGAAGCTATAGCACCAGCCATAGCTATTGCAGCTGGATCACCCATAAGTAATAGGTAATCTTCATCAGAAAAGGTCCTTAAGCCTTGACGTAAACGCCTGACTGTAGGACTGCTACTGAATGCAACGTTTCCTGGTGGTAGCAGCACTTCGATTGTGCCAAAGTCTTGTGCCGGCAGCAGATTACGACCTGACGCCTCTTGCACTACATAAACTTTGCTACTCATATAGCATTCTCCTTTCTAATATTGATCATATTATGCTATTGGCAATCTGTACACTAAACATAGACTTTTTCCGAAATCGTAGACCATTGCCACGGTTTAGAAAATTTTCGGTGAGAGATATTTGCTATCGGAATTTTTACGCTACCATCTTTATTAGGAATAGCTGACTCGATTACAGCCATGACTTTTCTTGCATCAGTTAAACAAATGTCATCTTGCTTACGCCACAGTACTTTTACTGCGCCGCCTTCTTGCAAGCAACGCTTGGCAAAAAAAGCTAGTTGACTTGCTCTAAAATGCAAGAAATTACCTTTTGCTAATTTAAGCTCTATCCATGTTTCAAAACACTCATGACAAGCATGCACGTCTGGTGTACCTGATCCTGCTGTATTCTCTACTCGGACCAGGTGCCCATTAATATTTTTCTTGACGAGCTGCCATAAAGCTGCTTCAGTTGACATCTTCGAAGCCTAAGCCTGCGTGGTATACATCAGTATAAACTTTATACTCGTCTGTACTTACCCCTGACTGCAGCAAATGACCTTTAAAATTGTCATATTGTAGCTTGCCAATATAGTCGTACATGTACTGCGCAAACTCTGTTTTATTTACATGCACGCGATATTTATAATCGGCGTTTTTCTTTTCTATTACTTTGTGCTCCCAAAAGTATAATAGGGACATTTTATTACGGGCTCTCACAAAGACTTTTTTATCGTTGTTACGATCTGCAACAACTGATACGTGCCCTTGATCGGTATATAACCACATACCATTCTCCTTTCTATTTAATTTCACCCCAGTTAGGGCCTAGTTCTACATCAACTTTAAGTGGTACACTTATGTCAACGCAGTTTTCCATTATATCACGGTATTTGTTCGCTTGTACATCATTCTCAACGGAAAAATCAAGCTCATCGTGGACTGTGATATGCGCAACTATACCTTCATCATATAAATCTAGCATAGCTTTCTTTGTCATGTCCGCACTGCTGCCTTGTATCAAAGCATTAAGAGCTTTATGGGTAAACGACCGACGTAACGGTCTGCCTTGCCATACTTCCATTGCAGCTTCTCTGTTCAATGGCGTCTCTCTGTTTGGCCATGTGTTTCTACTATCAGCCGGTTCAAACATATTGAAATGTCTGTGCCTGCCTAGTAAAGTCTTTATATATCCCTTGCTGTTAGCTGCTCTAGTACACTCATGAGCTAGCTGGCGCACAAATGGTACACGATTATGGTATTGCTCAAAAATAGGTTTGGCTTCAAACTGCTCCATGCCTAGTTCTTGACTAAGCTTATAAATGCCCATACCGTAGAACATACCAAGGTTAATAGTCTTTGCTTGTTTACGACTAATGCCAGCCATATCAGCAACGATCTGGTGGAAGTCTGTATCAGAATCATTGTTATACTGGTCAACGGCATCTTGCGCACCTCTTAAACCGCGAAGCGCAGCGTAATGCATCAAGACTCTAGGTTCCTGTTGACTGTAATCAAGACAGGCCCATTGTTTACCTTCGTCTGGCAAAAATAGTTTTCTAATTAATGGCCCCCAGTGCGGATCACGAGCAGGTATCTGCTGCAAGTTAGGCGTTGACGAACTAAACCTACCAGTACGAGTACCATCAGCGTCTTTACGCAAGGCATGGAACTGTGCGTGTATTCTACCGTTATAGGATTGTTTTAAGCAAATACCTTCTATAAAGTCTCGACGCATTTTATTTACCTTGCGCCACTCAGACACTTGTTTAGCAAAGCTATGATCATGGCTGCTTAACCAATCACTGGTAAAAGAAGGGTTACCTCTGTTTGTACGCGGATACCAGATACCTAGTTTATCAAAGGCTTTTGATAAGTCATCAGCAGACCAGCATTCTACAACATGCCCGCAATCGTCTCTTAGTTTTGTCAGCAGCTTAGCTTCTTGCGATAAACAAAGATCATTTAGCTTTTCAGCCTCGTCCATGTCTATACGTACACCTTTAAACCTCATATCTAGTGTAACATTTTGTAACCTAGACTCAAGCTCAAATATATCCCATAAGCCTTGCTCTTTTAAGATGACCTCTTGTTTCTTCCATATTTCTAGTGGAAGCTGCGCGTCAGCCTCGGCATATGGACCTACATATCTAGCAGGCAATTTCCATAAACCGCCTTTTGGATCAACACCAAAAGACTTTGCTGCTTCCCGTAATAGCTTTTCTTCTTTCTCGTGATTAAGATAAAACTTAGAAAGATTATTTAAGCTAAAGCCGCCGTCTTTTTCTTCATCAATTAAAGGCTCGGCAACTTGTATATCTCTGAGCTTGCCGTTAACTTGTACCCCTGCTGACCTAAGCCACTCAAGATCGTAGAGCAAGTTTGCTCCAACCTTGTCTTGGGATCCTCCAAGGGTATCCCTTGCCCATCGAAGGACTGCGTTACTGTCAAGGTTATCTCCTCCCTCGTGAGCGATGGGGAAGTACCCACAATAACCAGTGTCCGTTGCAACTGATATTCCGACGAGTTTGCCGTCATGTCTAACGCCTCCAGGGCCAGATGTTAGCAAGTGCGGATCGCAAGTTTCTACGTCTAACGATATTACTTTTGCTTGACTTAGATCTGGCAACTCTTTCGGAGGCCTCCAGTCTGCCTTTGGCAGGAACATACTTAATTGGGCCATGTTCTATCCATTCTCCTTTCCATAGTTGTTTTGGGGTTTGATCGGTGTATGCTTTAATAAAGACAATACGCTTACACCCCGTGTTCATTAAAAGTTTAGTGCACGTAATGCAGCAACTTGTCGTAATATACGCTGTTTCAATATCCCGAACATTGCTACACTGAAGTATAGCATTTTGCTCTGCATGTATTGCCTCACACTTATCGAGTCCAGTACCGCTAGGCAGCTTAGAGCCAGGGCAAGGCACGTCAATACAATGGGGTTCGCCAGCAGCCACACCATTGTAGCCAGTAGCCAAAACATGGTTGTGCTTATCAACCAAGACGCAGCCAACAGCACGACGAACACACGTACTGCGGTACGAAACCAGTCTTGCCATTGCCAAAAAATAGTCATCTTTTTCAGGTCGTGAGAGTTCCATGCTCAGCGCACTCCCATAAAAAATCAATTAAAGCATCAGGCTTAGAAAGCTCGTACAAAGGTAAACGCCAGTCGGTTTCTTTTTCATTTTCTTGTACAATAGCTTTTGCTGCTTGTTTATTGTGATCATATAAATGTTGTGACCCAGCAGTCAATGTTAATGTACCAAGATCATATTCAATCCCGTTTATTTCTCTAATGTACAGCAGCAAATATCTGCTGATCATACTCATATTAAATACGTCATAAGGCCAACCAAGCCACACATCAGATGATCTCATTGTATCAAAGCAATGAAGAGTATTGTCTCGTATTACCCATTGCAAAGATAAAGTGCACGGAACGTCTTTTGTTGCTGGTGGGTTTTCACGCCAAATATTAATTACTGCTTGTCGACTATCTGGATCCTTAATTAAACAATTGGCAACATAGTGCAGCTGATCACGAATCTTAGGCCCATAGGCACCATGATATGTAATACCGTCATCACTAAACCTACCAATCTCACGAGAATACGGTGTTATGGTACTGGTACGGTTGTCACCTGATAAAATCCACGCAGCTTCTGCTGCCATAAATTTATATCCAATACTACGACTAGGTATATACAAGATAGGATTATTCATATCTATTCTTGACTGATAGCCGCACAGTTCTAAGCAAGGCAAACCTCTTGGCGTTATCAAGTGTCCGCTTTCTAGGATGTCTTCTATAATTGTAAGCCATTCACTATTAACTGATTGCATGTTTTAATACCTCCACCATGTCAACTTTCCATTCATACGACGGGTTAGGCAAAGCTGCATGTATTGTTTTGTTTGACATGTAGTCTTCTGCTACTTTGCCAAGGGTTATAATTTTTTTGTCGTATTTTTCTAACAGGCGATCAATAAGCATATTAGGAGAACCATCGTGGTTCTGCGCGCAGGCATACATAAATAAATCTTCTGGTAAATTTAAACGATGTATTGCTTCAGTTAGAATTAAGCTGTCATTGTAATCGTAACAAGGCCAGTGCATTTCTCGGTACGGCGATTTGACGCGATCACTGACTATTAAATAATTTGAGCAAGCTGCATGACCTGTCATATTCCAGTTTTTAAACTCTAACAAGTCAGGAAGTTGCATTGTACGCCATGCCATTGACAAAGCATGCACGCGTTCTATAAACAAGTCCATACAATGACCCCATTCTGAAATAGAGTACTTAATTGTATCAGGAGAATTCCATAAGCCGCCGGTGCGTATAACTTGATCTATGTATTGTCCTTTGTCCTCGTGTGTACTTTCACCATTCCACAGCTTAAGATATAAATCAGCAACAGCTTCGATGTCTTCATACATTTCCTCCCTCTGTTGCTTTAACTCGGCGTGGTTTGCGACTGCAGATTGCACATCATCAGGCAAGCAGTATACGTAGATCACGCCAAACTTTTTAGCAACACGATCGCACATACGACCTTGTAAAGGCCAGTCAGAACCATCGCGATATGCCTTTGCATATACAGCTTCACTTGGCCACCATCGATCAATTACAATAGGTTTGTTACGTCTTGCTGCATAACGTATGGCAACGGTATGGTAATCAAAGATTCGTTTTTTCCATCGGTATGTAAGGTGCAAGTATTCAGCATCAAACAACTTACACATACGCTCAGCCAAAGTTGTTTTACCCGTCCCATCAGGACCGTCCAGTACTATTATCATTAAACAGCTCCATCTGTTCACCAACCAAGTCTGTTAAATCTGGCGGTGTCCATCCCTCCGGTTTAATAACATCAAACTTGTCTGATCGTTCTGATTGTCCTTTAACTTTTTTCATGTTGGCAGCATGCACACGATCCCAAGCTTCCTGAAATGGAAACCCCTGTAAATGTGCCGTGCCTAGTACAATATAAGTCAAATCTACAAGAGCGTCGAGTTGATCAGCCATAGTAGCAGACTCAATATACTCGATAAGCTCTTCTTTCATAAAATTAACGCGAAACTGAAGAAGCTCGGTATCGAGCTTGCGAGGTGGCCCCGCATAGTCAATACCGAACTTTTCGTGGAATTCACGTATGTCACTTGTTAGGGACATAGTTTCTCCCATTCTTCTGACGATCCCCATATACCTTCGACATCTCTTAAATTAGGAAATAGTCTTGGTACTGACTGATCTTTGGTTAGCTGCCACAGCACGTTACGGCTGTGAGCAGGTACAAGTGGCGCAAGAATAGTTGACAAGTAATTAGTGTCATAATATTGTCGCAATTCGTCCCATACCTCTTTTTGAGCAGGTGTGAGCTCGTCCTTATAGTCTTTCATGCTAGCAAACGTACCCCAATGACCTTCGACTCTGAACCCTGTATCCTCAAGGGCAGCACCAAATGCTTGGTATGTCATTTCATTAACATGGTTAGCTGCAGCACCAGTGTGTGCATCATAGCAAGGCGTACTTAAAAAGACTCGACCGTCATCTTCAAGCAACTCATGAAATTTAGCCAGCATACGACGACAATGATCAGGCTCGACGTGTTCAGCAACTTCAAAGCAGACAATAACTGAAGGCGGTGCTTCAAAATCATCTGGTGTTAGTGTACACACATCGGTCTTAGACCATAGTTTATGCGGTTTCCATGAAGCATTACGAAATTGCTCTGGTGTAACCAGTGGTGCAACGTCGACTGCGCCATACCATGCTGTACCCATACGTGATGAGTGCAGCAGTTTTGATAGTGGCATTTCTTTACCACAACCAACATCAAGTACACGCGCTGATTGGTATCTTTGGCTTGTACCAAGATACTTGACAACGTGCGACCATCTTAGACAGTGAGCAATATAGTCCCTGTGAAGGAACCCTCTTTCTTCTGCCTGGTCGATACTAAGATAAGTAGTATCCACTTTTTTTCCTCGAGCGTTAGCCATGTTTCCTCTCTTCCATAAAACCTTCAGAGATTAGTGCTGTCTTATAATATGACAGCAGCCTCTCTGCGGTTTGCTTCGATTTAACGTCAATTTGTATCTGCTGTATAAGATCTTCTTTTTCAATAGATCCTTTAGCTTCCACAATGTTTAAAATGTCCCTAGCCTGTCGAGCTAGGGACGGTTTTCCTGACTTCACAAACGTGAAGGTAGTTTGCATTTTATGATGCCTCCGCCATTTCAGTTGCAAGTTCCAGTGCCTTACGCTTGGTTGCAGCACGTGGACCGAACCATGCAGAATTAAGACTCGCATCACGATTACGACCGGCCTTATGATCTACATAGTATGTGACTGCATTAAGTGCTGACCACCATGAACCTTCGCTCATCTTGGCACCTGGCTGAGTGTGTACAAGTTCGTGTACAGTCTCACAGGTACGGTTGAATTGCGTACGATCTACAATGTTATCAGCAAGTAGTGCAGGTTGGAATAACTGAGCCAAGAAACGATCAAAGTGATCGTCATTGTATTGCTTGCTAGCTAAGAACTTAGACTGCTCTTCAAAAGACTCAAGTTGAGTTGAAGCTAGTCCAAGAGCTAATTCAGCTGCAGCAACGACCTCAGTGTCGAATGCCTTAACATGTGGCATTCTAAAGCGCTCGCCTTGTTGACCCAGAGCCATAGTCAATGTGTTGTTACACACGACGCGGACTGGAGTAAACATAATGGTTAATGACTTACCCCACTGATGTGGATGCGATATAAGTAAATGACCTTGAACCTCGTCACCGCCCGGCAATTTGAACCCTTGCTTAATATTAGCAAGACCCCATACTTGACGACCGTTTTCGAGAGAACCGGCTGTACCCATAGTCATGTCACCTGATTCAACGAACTTATTGAAGAAGCCAAAAACCTCTTCATTCTGGGCAGGAATATAATTCTTGCCACATGGACCAAGGATCCTGTTATCAGAGTCACGCACCAGCATACCATACTCATTAGTAGTAAGCGTGCCTTCAGTGTGATCGTAACCAGGTTCCTGTGGAACAAATACTGGACGGCGTGATACAGTCCAGTCTAAACCAGCAGCTTGTAACATCTGAGCTGGTGTCAGATTATCTTCTACCTTGGTACCTAAACCGTGCCAAGGAACTTCTCCGGCATATGCCATAGTCTCAACTAAATGTGCCATTCACATTCTCCTTTCTAGATTAATGCCTACATTCTACCACGGTTAATGTCAGATTGTAAACGGAAAAATATGGAAATAAAAAAGGGACAGCCGAAGCTGCCCCTTAATATATAGTCTATTGTGCGTTACGCATCTTTAATAAGCCACGACCGATCAGTGTAGATCTATAGTATTGAAAGATCCTCCACGACGACTGCTTTGTGGCAAGAGAGCCGTCCGCTTTAAGGGACTCAACCTTGCTGCGTACGTCAGTTTCTGCAATCCATGAATCATGGACCATATTATCGTGTATTGCCTGTGCTTGTTTGGCAACGCCTTCAATACGGTTTTCGCCATGGTGTAAAAACATATACTCACGAGGCTTATTTTTGGGACGGCCGACCGCTTTAACGGAAAAGATCTCGTCTAGTTCCGGTACTGGTTGGACATCTGCAGCATTAATAACTTCCTCAGCCATTTTACGAATACGTTTGATTGCAGCATTCTTATCTGAGAATTTAGGTGCTGTTGGGGCTTTGACGATATGACAATACAACGCGCTTATGTCAGCCATAGGCATTAACTTAAGTTGCTCGTCAGTTTGTGCCAAGGTGTCTTGGCTAAGTTTTACTCTATCTATCATACTATTCTCCTTTATATTACTTGTATGGATATGGACCGTCTAGTTCCTGCCATGGATCTAATTCCAAAGCGGTACTATCATAGTCCTGACAAATATACAGGTATGAACTACCTGTAGCAACCGCACCACGAACCGATGACATATACGGGTTGGCTCGATTAGTTGCGATCTTCACTTCCTGATCAGGATTATGTCCCTGCAGGATCTCGATTAGTTCTGATACTATCATAAGCATTTCTCCTTTCTGTTTATCACTCTACCGCATAATGCAGTTAATGTACACCGCTTATTGGTGTGCGAATCGTGGCCCAATACAAAAAGAGCCGACCGATATCTAACCTATACCATAATATTATTGACATATTATATTTATTGGCAATGGGGCATAGATTTAATTTAAAAAAAAAATAAATTCTCTTATATAATAATAAATGGCTCTGTCAACATACTGTTAACAGAGCCGATTACTTTATTGATACACAGACTCGTGTATAAAACTGTCTGTAATTTTAGTATCGTGGTGTTCACTGAGAGCCGCAAGCAGCACAGTTTTATCCATGTGATAAATTTCAAAGCACGGATTTCCGCCTCCAGGCCCACTCGCTTCAACTAAATTATGACCGAGTTTATATTTTTCGACCCAAGCCATAAAATGAAATATAGGACAGTCATGCGCTACATCAATTTCAGCCTTGTATGACTTACCATATTGATAATCGCTAATTCTTATTACGTTACTCATATTATTCTCCTTTATGTTTAATTGATAATAGTATCGTATAGTGTTTAAATACATTTGTAAATACTTTTTTAAATTATTTTTTAATTTACTTTTAAAATTATTTAATATATAATAAACTTATATTTAATAAAGGAGAATAAAATATGTACTTAATCAAAATATACTACCCAAATTCTAAACCCGAATATATCCCATTACAAAACTTTGACTTTACTGAATTATCTCGACTTAATTCTTTATATAATATAAAACTAAACATTAAATTAATTTATAAACAAATATAATACTAAAAAAGCCCGACATTAATTAACATCGGGCTTTTATTTTATCTCATTTCTATTTTAATACAGGACCAAATAAACCAGCCAATAAAAGCTGCAGCTCCTGTAAATATTAGAGCCATAACCGTAAAAAATATTATATCAGCCACGATAATTCTCCATCCACTCAAGTAATAATAACTTTGCTTCCTTATTAGTAATACTAAATTCCTCCATAATATTACTACTGGCGCCAAACATATTTACACTACCCCCCGATCTTAATTCATTTAAGAACTCAAAGACTCGTGCCTTAAATATTAAATCTCCCATGCTTACCTCCATATCTTTTCTAGTTTATTTATAATCGTGCAGTATATTTCATTGAGTGCTTCGAGCTCACTCGTACCTAAATCGTCAGGATGAAACCCGCTATTATTTTCATTAACATATTTATCTACTAGATCCATACCAACCCAGTCCATAAATTTATCTATCCGGCCTTTATTTTCTTTATAGGCTTTTATTATTAAAGAGGTTTGCGCCTCGGTAATATATATTTTCATATTTATCTTTCTCCTTTATACCAATACATTATTATATTGGCCATTAATATTATACTACCCCATTAAAATATATTTGTAAACCCTTTTTTAAATTTATTTTAAAATTAATTATAAATAATAAATAGTCTCACCAGTATATTATAGAGTCCTATTGATTTAATATCAATATTAATCAAAAATCCCTAACCTCTCCCTGTCACCACCGGATTACGGCGCGTTATTGTCTGTACCTGGCTGCATTGCCCCGTTTCCTGGCGCGATACGCATAAATCATTGATAAATAAGCATAAAATCAAACCAAAACCAGTCCGCAAACGGCCCCCAGACAGGGGCCCGGGGGCGCCGGGACGCGGTCCGAGGCTCTATAGCGCCTATTCAGTCGTTCTGCGGGGGCAATATTTATAATCGGGGTTTATCCGACAGGATATATTGCATATATAGAGGAAATATTAGAATTTATTTTTAATCAAAGCTATAGTTACCAATAAATACAATAGGCCAATAACTTAATTCTGTTTACAGGAACATACTTTCTTCGTATAATACTATATATAAATTTACGGAGATGAATGCATGTCAAGTAAAGGAGGCGCGCGAGAAGGTGCAGGAAGACCTGCTGGCGCTGCAAATAAACGATCTCAGGCTATAGCTGATAAGCTAGAAGAGCTGGACTGTGACCCAATTGAAGGCATGGCTATGATCATGAATGATACGTCGCTTGATCATGGACTAAGGCTCCAGGCAATGAAAGAGCTTGCACAGTACGTAGCTCCAAAGCGTAAAGCAATCGACATCGATGCTACCGTTGATGGTAGTGTTAATATTCAAGTTGTAAAGTTTGCGGATTTAGATGAAGATAACAGTACCGAGTAATTGGCAGCCCCGTGACTATCAACTACCCATGTGGAAGTTCATGGAAAACGGTGGTAAGCGAGCCGTGTGCGTTTGGCACCGTCGAGCTGGTAAAGACCTGTGCAGCATTAACTGGTGTGCAGTCTCCGCGTTAACGCGTCCCGGATTATACTGGCATTTATTTCCAACCTATAACCAAGGTCGTAAGATTGCTTGGGATGGTATGACGAGAGATGGCCGTAAGTTTTTAGATCATTTTCCGAAGCCCATGCATGAGGCTATTAATAATACGGAAATGAGGCTTACACTAAAAAATGGCTCAATCTATCAAGTGGTGGGTACCGACAACGTCGACAGACTGGTTGGGGCAAATCCCGTTGGAGTGGTGTTTTCTGAATACGCCTTGCAAGATCCCAGAGCATGGGACTACATTCGTCCCATCTTGGCAGAGAATGGCGGATGGGCGATGTTTATTTATACCGCTCGAGGTAGAAACCACGGATACGACTTACTAAATGTAGCTAAAAAGAATGAAACTTGGTTTCAGCAAGTGTTGTCAGTAGAAGATACTAGGTCAATACCTATGTCGGCTATTGATGAAGAGCGAGCTTCAGGAATGCCTGAGGAAATGATACAACAGGAATTTTTCTGTTCCTTTGATGCTCCCCTTGTTGGTTCCTATTATGGTAACGCGATGGCTCGTCTGCTAGCCGATAACCATCTAGACAAAGTTCCGTATGAGCCGACACTTGACGTGCATACAGCTTGGGACTTAGGTGTAGGTGATTCTACCGTGATTATCTTCTTTCAGATGCATCACAATGAAATCAGGATTATCGACTACTATGAAAATGAGGGAGAGGGGCTACCTCACTACATAAAGATTTTACGCGAAAAAGAATACGTCTACGGCGATCACATCGCGCCCCACGATATTCAAGTACGCGATTTTAGTACCGGTAAATCTCGTATAGAAGTAGCACGCGAACTTGGTGTTAGATTCCGAGTTATACCTCAATTAAGAATTGATGATGGTATTGAAGCTGTACGTAGTATTTTACCCCGCTGCTATATAGACGGTACAAAGTGCGAAAGGCTAGTTGAAGCACTTAGACAGTACAGAAAAGACTTTGACGAGAAAAACAATACATTTAAAGACCGTCCTTTACACGACTGGACATCACACCCTGCTGATGCAATGAGGTATCTTGCACTAGGAATCAGGGACCGTATTAATAAAAACAACAAGAATTTGCCTAGACAGGCGGATGGAGAGTATGCAATCTTCGGTAACTATTAGGGATTTAAAACTATCCGATATGGACCAGGTGCTGCTTCTAGCTAAAGAAGCGCATTCTGAGTCAAGCTATAGTCACCTTGATTTTGATGCCGATGTTATAATGGCGATGGCCACTACGTGGATAGCTAATCCAGAGGTCTATTTTTGCCGTATTATGGTATCTTCTGAAAATAAAATTTTTGGGATGTACGTCGGACTCATTTCGAGTTATTATTTCGGTAAGGACTTAGTAGCAACCGATATGTTGTTATTCGTTAGTCAAGACAAGCGTGGCGGTATTGCTGCAGCAAGGTTGATTAAAGAATTTGAAGACTGGGGATTTGCAAACGGTGCGAAAGAAGTAAGACCTGCTTCGTCTACTGGTGTTAAAACTAAAGAGACTGAGCAGTTGTATAACGCTCTAGGGTATAAAACCGTGGGGCATACATTTGTAAAAAGGAGGTAGATATGTGCGGAGGCGGTAGACCAGCTCCCCCACCACCAGCGCCAACCCCACCAAAGGTTAGCGATGAGGAAATCAAGAAATCAGTGGATGACTTGACTGAATCTGAAAAGATGCGTAAAGGTCAAAAGTCAACTATCTTGACATCCGGTGAAGGAGTCGAAATGGAGAAAATCCAAAAGAAGAAACTTCTGGGTGGTGCTTCAGAAAAACTTGGTAATTACTAAGAATGAAAGATAATGCTGTAAATCAGATAGTCAAACGGCTTGAGCAGCTTGAATCTTGGCGTTCTCCGTGGGAAAACCTCTGGCAGGATTGTACTGACTATGTCAATCCTCGCCGAGGCGATTTTACAAAAGGACGTCACAGAGGCAATAGTTCTAGGTTTGATAAAGTATTTGACTCAACAGCACCGTTAGCCAATGAACAATTGGCTTCTGGATTACACGGTCATTTGACCAATACGGCTGAGCGATGGTTCTCGCTAAGAGTTCCAGGTTCTGACGAGCCGACTCTAGGTATGAGACAATGGCTGCAAGGCACTGTTGAAGCAATGTTCGATAGCTGCTTTAATCTTCCCGAAACTAATTTTATTACGTCAGTACACGAAATGTACCTTGATATAGGTTCATATGGCACAGCTGTATTTTACGTTGAAGATAGACCAGGGAAGCCAATACAGTTTAGATCATTTCATCTAGCAGATTGTTATGTAGCAGAAAACCACGAAGGAGTGGTTGATACACTATATAGAAAGTATAAGCATACCGCAAGGCAGCTTATGCAGCTTTATGAACCAGTCTTACCAGACAAGTTTAAAGAAATAGCTACTAAACAGCCATTTCAAGAATTTACTTGTATTCATGCCGTAGAGCCTAGATCCGATCTAGACTATGATAAAAAAGACAAGGATAATATGCCTTGGAAGTCTTGCTATGTGCTGCAAGAAGAATCTCTTATGCTAAAAGAAGGCGGCTTTATGGAGTTTCCTTATATGGTACCTAGGTGGTCTAAGACCTCTGGGGAAGTATATGGTCGTTCTCCTGCTATGGTTTGTTTGCCTGATATTCGCATGGTTAACGAGATGATGAAGACTACTATTAGGGCAGCACAAAAAGCAACTGATCCACCACTTATGGTACCAGATGACGGCTTTATGATGCCATTGCGTACTATACCGGGCGGTCTTAACTATTATAGATCAGGTACTCCTGATAAAGTAGAACCTCTTATAGGTGGCGAAAGACCAGATGTAGGATTAGATTTTATTGAATCTAGACGTGAGCATATAAGCAAGTCATTCCACGTAGATTGGATGCAGCTTAAAGATGGGCCACAAATGACCGCTACAGAAGTATTACAGCGTCAAGAAGAAAAAATGCGGCTTATGGGACCAATGGTTGGTAGACTACAATCTGAGTTCCTTGGACCTATGATTGATAGAGTATTTGCTTTAATGATGCGCCGTAATGAATTACCTAGGCCGCCAGGAGAACTAGAAGGCGTTAAGCTGCACGTTGATTACATATCTCCAGTGGCTAGAGCTCAAAAAGCCCAATCAGTCTTTAACTTTACTAGATTTTTAGAGCAAATGGTACCTCTAGCTAATATGAAGCCAGAGATTTTTGATAACATAGATGCTGACGGCACGTTTAGGTGGGCTCATCATACATTAGATGCTCCTGCAGAAACTCTTACAGATCCTAAGGAAGTACAAAAGCAGCGCGAGCAAAGAGCTCAGCAGCAACAGGAAATGGAAGAAGCAGCAGCAATGCAACAACAAGCAACCACAGCTAAAGATATGTCTGTGGCAGCTAAGAATACCGGAATGGAGCCGATGTTAAATGGTGGACAAGCCCCGACAGGAAGCTAATCCGTTAAGCGAATTACACACGGATATGAGGTCTGTGTTCCTAAATGAACCAGGCCTTCGTGTACTGAATTACTTGTGCAAAGTTGGTCATGTAAATGATGCAACGTATGTACCAGGTGATACCCACGAAACAGCACACCGAGAAGGTATGCGTCGAGTGGTAATTAGTATCTTGAGGTTTATTGATAAAGATCCTCAAGAATTGTTAAACTTACCAAAGGAGGTAGAAGATGAGTGAGGAAATCGGGTCCGTCGCACCAGAAGGTGTAGCAGAAGCGGGTAGCTCGGGTGGTGATTGGAGAGCGTCATTAGGTGACGATATTCGACATGATCCGAGTCTTGCTTCTATCCAGGACATCAATGGTCTTGCAAAAGGCTATGTTCATGCCCAACGTATGGTTGGTGCTGATAAAGTAGTTATTCCAAAAGAGGACTCAGGTCCTGAAGACTGGAATGACTTTTACAATCGTTTAGGCCGGCCAGAAAAATATGAGATTGACCGTCCTGATCTAGGTTCCGGTTTAGAGTATAACTCTGAAATGGAAAGCAAAATGCTTGGGCTTATGCACGAGTCAGGCTTATCTCAGTCTCAAGCACAAAAGTTATACTCAGGTTATATGGAGTATATAAACGAAGGTCATCAAGGTATGACCGCAGGCAAAGAAGCACAAATTGCTGAGTGGGATCGTGATATTAGGCAAGAGTTTGGACATGCCTACGATGAACGAGTAGACGCAGCTCAGCGTGCAGCAGCAGAGTTTGGAGGTGATGAGTTTCTAGGTTGGTTGGATGAGACTGGTCTTGGTGATCATCCTATGTTTATTAAGATGTTTTCTAAAATAGGCATGGGTATCATGGAGGATAGTGCTGATACATCAGGTAGAGGCAACTCATTCACATTAACCCCAGATGCAGCCAGGCAAGAAATTGCTAGGCTCCAACGTGATCCTAACTTTATGAAACAGTATAGTGACAGTGAAGTAGACGGTCACAATGCTGCCATAGAAAAAATGCAAGGCTTGTTTGGCTTTGCTTACCCGGATACATAAAATGGGTAAAAGCAAGATAGGATTGTGGGCTAATATACACGCCAAGCGTAACCGTATAAAAGCCGGGTCTGGAGAAAAAATGCGTAAGCCGGGGTCTAAAGGGGCCCCGTCTAACGCTGATTTAAAACGGTCACAAAGCAAGAAGGGATCTTAATATGCCAAAAGGTAAAGGTTACGGCAAAGGCGGTAAAAAGAAATGAGCCAAATTGACGTCCGAGTGTCTAAGAAAAAAGGCAAGACTAAAATGACTAAAGGTAACGGTCATACTAAAAAGATGGCTGCAATAAAAGCCTTGGGCGATGCCTCTTTCTTTGGTGCAGGTGGTAGTATGGGCGTCGGTGATAAGTTTGTAAATGCATATAAAAAACAGAATAAGATTACGTAATGGCAAAAAAGATTAAAATAGGGTATCTTGACGATGAGTTCCGAAAAACTAAAATGGGACGAACGGCTAGTACTCAAAATAGATATGTTGAATATCAAAAGCGCCTGGCCGAGCGGCTATCTGTGCCTTCTAGGTATTTAGAGGCAGCTAATTCTATTATTAAAAAGCAAGGCAAAGCAGATCCGGTTACGGCTAATATTACATCATCTGCTAAAGGCAGAGGGGTTGCTAACCCTGAAGCTGCTATTAGAGGTGCTGAATTTGCAGGTTATTCTGGAGCAGATGCTCAGGGTATTGTTAGACGCGCAGCGGGCAATACTACTGGAACAAAGCTCGGATCATAGTTTACTTAACGTCAAAAATGCGTTACAGTAATAACGGGTAGCGGTTTACCGTCCGAAGTCATAATGCCTAGACTATAAACTGGTAGCAGAGGTCCGAAAGGGCAGCCGAAGCGTTAAACTTAATGTTGAAAAAGGAGGTATGGACTATGTCCCTACAAATTACGACAGCCTTTGTACAGCAGTACAAAGCAAACGTCGAGCATCTCCTACAGCAGAAAGGCTCCCGCCTACGTCCATTCGTACGGGTTGAAACTCAAAATGCTGAGTTTGACTTTTACGACAGGATCGGTGCGACTTCTGCTCAAGAGGTTACTGGACGTCACCAAGACACTCCGCTTATTAACGTACCGCATGACAGACGTAGAGTCTCATTGCGTGACTTTGATTGGGCAGAGCTAATTGACCGTCAAGATCGAATCAGAATGCTGATTGATCCTACATCACCTTACAGCCAAAACGCCTCAATGGCCCTTGGTCGTAAAATGGATGAGATCATTCTTGAGTCTGCTTTCGGTTCCGTTCAAACAGGTAAAACTGGTTCTAGTACAGTTACTTTCCCAGCTGCACAGCAAATTGCTGTAAACTATGTTGAGAGTGGTTCTGCTACAAACTCTGGTTTGACCATTGGTAAACTACGCGCCGCTAAAGAAACACTTGATGCTGCAGAAACTGACCCGTCAGATCCTCGTTACATTGTTTGTACTGCTAAGCAGATCACTGATCTACTACAGTCAACTGAAGTAACAAGTGCTGACTTTAACTCAGTTAAAGCACTCGTTCAAGGCGACGTTAATACTTTCATGGGCTTTGAGTTCGTACGCACTGAACTCGTAAACGCTGATGCTTCGTCACACCGTAGGGTTCTTGCATATTGTAAATCTGGTCTACTGCTTGCAGTTGGACAAGATGTCAATGTGGATATTGGCCCAAGACGTGATAAACGAAATAGCACACAGGTTTATTGCTCAGCTTCTTTCGGCGCAGTCCGAATGGAAGAAAAGAAAGTTCTTGAAATCAAATGTGCGGAATAGGGAGGGATTGAAAAATGGCTACAACTAATTCAACACAGTATGCTAACACTCAAGCAACTCCGCGTGTTATGAACGCAACTCATGAAGATCGTGGGCGTGTTCGAGTAAAAGCATTTGATTGGACTCAGGTGGGTACAGGTACTGCTGCAGACCAGCAGTTTCTTTGCCAGATGGAAGCCGGTGCTGTTAGAATTCTAGCAGTGTCAGTAACCTTTTCTGCGTTTGGCTCAAGCCGTACTTTTGACTTAGGTCATACAGGTGCAGCTGACGAAAATGGAACAGCTATTGCAGCTGATCCAGATGCTTTTAGCGCGGATCAAGATGTATCTTCAGCAGGTACTGCTGTTATCGAGATTAACTCGCAAATTACCACTAAAGACGGTTTTGTGCTTGCTGGTCAAGTTAACGACGGTACACAGCCTGCTGGCGCTACGTTAAATGGTTACGTAACTTACGTCATCGACTAAGGAGCTTGTAGGGCTAGGTTAATCCGAAACGCCTAGCCCTACAGACCAATTATATGGCAGCATCAGATATAGAAATTATAAACAGGAGCCTTGCTCTATTAGGTATTGAGTCTATTACGTCTCTTTCAGATAATAGTAAGCAAGCATCAACTGCTCGCGTGTTGTTTAATGACACGCGTGCCGCTGTATTTAGGGGACATCCTTGGAACTGTTTAACTCGGAGAGCTTCTCTTCCTAGAGACGTTACGGCCCCTGTTTACGGTTATGGAAATCGATTTGTTTTACCGGCAGATTTTTTACGTCTATTAGAAGTAGAAGATCCCACACAAACATTGTTTCAATTAGAGAGACGCCACATACTTTCTGATGAAGGTCAAATGAATATTAAGTATACGGCTTTGATTACAGACGTTACGCTATATGACACTCTTTTAATTGATACCTTGGCCTCAAGAATTGCCGCTGATTTAGCTCAGCCTTTATTACAAAGTACTTCTGCTATGGAACAAATGTGGCAAATGTACGAGCTTAAATTAAGAGAAGCAAAGTTTGTTGATGCACAAGAGCAACAGCAAGACGTCCTTGACGCAGATTACTGGCTTGAATCAAGACAAGGGGTAACAAGGCCAAATATTAATACACCACCGAGGTAGTCATGGCTAAAGTAACGCCTATTCAAACAAACTTTACGGGCGGCGAAATTAGCCCTCGACTACTTGGTCGTGTTGATTTAACAAAATACACTAGCTCTGTTCAACGCTGCGAAAACTTTATTGTATTTCCTCATGGCGGTATAACAAAGCGTTCAGGCACACGTTTTATTGCAGAAGTAAAAGATAGCACTAAAAAGACTCGTTTAATACCTTTTATCTTTAGCACCGTACAAGCGTATATATTAGAGTTTGGGCATAACTACGTTAGGTTTTATAGAAATGAAGGTCAAATCCAGCAAGTATCTCCTGGGGTTGGCACATACGAAATTGTTTCTCCATACGGTCAAGATGATCTAGACGAAATTAAATTTACGCAATCTGCTGATATTTTATATTTAACGCATCCTGATTATCAAACAAGAAAACTTAGCCGTACCGGTCACACTGATTTTTCTTTTTCTCTTCTTGAGGCTGTAGACGGTCCTTGGGGAGATATTAATATTACAAGCACTACTCTTGCAGCTTCGGCTACCTCAGGCAGCGTAACAATTACTGCAAGTTCGACAACAGGACTTAACAATAACACAGGTTTTTTAACAACAGATGTTGGGCGTCATATTAGGATATTACGCGCCGGGAAGTGGGGCGCCGGAAAGATCACGGCACGTGCAAGTGCAACCAGCGTCACAGTTCAAACTTTCACTGATTTTTCTTTTGGTGATACTACTGCTACAGATAACTGGCGTTTGGGCATATGGTCGGATACTACCGGCTGGCCTACAACAGCCACTTTTTATCAGCAACGGCTATTCTTTGCAAACAATGCAACCTCGCCTAATACTTTATGGGCATCAGAATCTGGAAATTACGAAACTTTCTCCCCCACTAACAGAGACGCAGAAGTACTAGACGATTCAGGGTTAGATCTTACATTAGCAACAGACCAAGTGAATGCTATTAGATGGATGTACGGAGCTAAGCAGCTGCTTCTTGGTACATCTGACGGGCCATTTGTTGTTTCTTCAGGTAGCGATAACTTAGCGCTTACTCCAAATAACGTAACTCTTAACCGGGAAACAACTGATGGTACTGCTAATTTGCGTCCTGTTGGTGCTTCTAGGGCCACTATTTTTATTGATAGAACCAGAACGAAGATCAGAGAGCTTGCTTATAATCTCGAGGTGGACGGCTTTAGTACTCCTGATCTTACTCTTATTGCTGAACATATAACTACCGGTAACGCTAAAGAACTAGCCTATACGCGCTCTCCTGATAGCTTAATATGGACTCTGCTTGATACTGGAGAAATGCGCTGTTTAACTTACGAAAGGGCTCAAGACGTTGTAGCTTGGCATAGGCACGACATAGGCGGTACTTCAGCGGGCTCTGCCAAGGTAAAAAGCATTGCTGCAATACCTTCAGCAGATGAATTAGAAGAACAACTATATATGGTCGTTGAACGAACTATTAACGGTTCGGTTAAGCAGTATGTCGAATTTTTAGAAAAGTCATTTGACCAGGCTAAAGGTGACCTTCCTAAAGACGCCTTTTTTGTAGATAGTGGCCTGACCTATGATGACCCTTCAACCACTGTTAATTCTGTCTCTGGGCTAAATCATCTTGAAGGTGAGTCGGTACGTATATTAGCTGACGGCGCAAATCACCCAGATAAAGTTGTGACTGGCGGAAGCATCACCTTAGAAAGATCTGCTAATACAGTACACGTTGGACTAGGCTATAGAGCTTTAATGAGAACGCTAGATCCTGAAGTACAAACTGAGTCAGGACCGTCTCAAGGCAAAACAAGAAGAATTGAAAGAATTACAGCTAGAGTTGTAGATACCTACACTCTTAAAATAGGTGCCAGCTTAGACAAGCTTCAAGAAATACCTTTTAGAACTCCGTCTATTCCAATGGGACAGCTAACATTATTTACAGGAGATAAACGTTTGCTGCTGCAGCATACTCCTGACAGACAGTTTGATCTTCACTTTGTCCACGATGATCCGTTGCCGTGTACTATTTTAGCGGTTATGTATGCTTTAGTGGTGTCAGAACGATGATAGCAGTTCCTTTTGAAAATTGGCATTTAGACTTTTTAGAACCGGAGTATCCTATATTTAAGGAAGGAATAAACTGGGAAACACAAGCAGTAGCACAAACTTTATACGAAGACGGCCATTACTTTGCCATATTTGGCGCGGTGCCGCTGTGGCAAGGAAACGTTGAAACTTTTTTATTTACTTCTAAGAAGTTTAAAAACCGCAAATTGCAGTGTATAAAGTTAATTAAGCAGCATGAAAAATTGCTTGAAGATTTTTTAAAACCAAGGCGCGCTCAAACAACGGTACCTACAACAAACTGTGTTTGGCAAAGGTGGTTAGAGTGGCAGGGGTATGTTAACGAAGGTAAAATGACTGCGTTTGGGCCAGATGGGCGTGATCATTACAGATATGCAAAGGTGTACTAATGGGGTTTGAAGTTGCAGTAGCTATGATGGCGGTTGGTACCGTTGTTTCTGCCTATGGCCAATATCAAGCCGGCAAGGCTCAGAAACGGGCTTATGACTATAATGCTCAGATACAGCAGCAAAATGCTCGTATTGCAGAAGAGCAGGCACAATACGAAGCACGTCGTCAAGAAAGTCGTACCCGTAAAATGCTTGCAGCACAACGCGTGGCCTATGCTGGGTCTGGATTTACGTCTAATGCTGGGACAGCTTTAGATACGCTGCGTCAAACTATGCAAGAAGGCGAAATGGATAAAATGGCAATATTATACGGAGGTGATGTGGAAGCAGTTAATCAAAGATCTCAAGCGGCTCTGTCTAGAATGCAAGGTAAAGCAGCTTATAAAGCTGGTATGTACCAAGCTGCCGGTACACTACTTGCTGGTGGAGGTCAGACAGGAACGACTCATGCGCAAGGTAAAGCGCTAGGGTTAATATAATGGTACAGGTTCCTAAATATTCAGATCAAGGCGGAGAGGTATCATTACCAACGCGTAGGCTAACTCCTATGAGCGGTCAAGCAATTCAGCAGCTAGCAGCTCCTGGACGTGCTCTAGCTAGGGTGGGTCAACAAGCTAGTAGTACTGCTCAACAGTATGCTAACTTTGAAATAGACCAGGCTAAAAAAGAAGCTAGAATGTGGGTTGTTTCAGCAGAAGCTGATCTTAGAGAAGAAATGGGAGCTTTAACTGAAGATGAGCAAACCAAAACAAATCTAGATAACTACTATTCTAATGAGTCTTTTAAGGATGGCACAAACCCTAATACGTATACTAATAGAATTAAAAACGGCTTTGATAGCATTATTAATACAGAAACAGACGAAGCTGACGGCAGTAAAAGTCAAAGGTATAAGGCTCCTAATCAGTTTGCCGAGCAACTTTGGCAAGACAAAAAAAATCAGCTAAGATCAGCCTATTCAGTTCAAGCTATGGGCTATGAAGGCGAAATAAGATCTAAAGCTAAGCTAGATAAACTTGCTAAATCTTTTGAAAAGCATAACAGTCAAGTTGTTAATAAGCCAGAGCTAATTGGTATGTCAATGATGTCTATTGATGCTTTAACTAACGTTAAAGACGACCCAAATACTAGCAACATTGAAGGTGGCATAAAAGCTAAAGACCTAATAGGCGTTGCTAACGCAGCAAAAGCAGATTTAGTTTATCATGCAACTCTTGGTTTAATCAGAGACGATCCATTTTTAGCTTTTGCTATTCTTAAAGAAGGTAATAAGCCTAAAGTTACAGTTAGTATTAAAGAGGGCGAGTTTAAAGGTAAAGGCAGCACAAGGCCTGACCTCACCCACCCTGTTGGAAAATATATAAACTTGTTGCCAGCAGACGTGAGATTACAGCTTACTAAATCTGCTAAGACAGCGGCTTCTGTTGTAGGTAAGCGAGAGCTAAATGATTTAAACCTTTCGCTTAGTGAACATATTATTAGTTTAAATTCAGGCGGCCCTGGTGTTGAAGCCTTTAATAGACTAGATGGCGTTGAGGCTGCTTTTATAGGAGTATATGGTGGTCCTCACGGACAAATTAAGCTAGAAATGTTGCCTGAGCTTTATGAGGATATGAAAATATCAATGAGTAAAGCTAAAAGCAACATTAAAGTTGCTAGGGCTACTGGCTCAGTTATAAATGGCATACACGAAATGCCTACTGATGATGTTATCAAACTGGCCCGTGACGTACTAGACTACACTAAAAGTGAAGCTGTAAATGAATTAAGTACTAAAAACTTGTCAGGAACATTATTCCAAGATGTCGATATAAAAGGCTATACTATTGCAGAAAGAGCGCAGTTAGCACAAAGCGTATCAGGTGCTATTAACGCAATGCTAACGCTAAGATCTTCAGACTTTGGCGAGTATGCAAATAACAACGACCATATCCAATCAATTAAAGACCCAGAAGACAAAAGAGACGCAATCATAGCATATGGCGAAAACCTTGGTATATCTAATCCTAATTTATTAACTAACCGTGAAGCAGGAAAAATAGTAGCTCAGGCAAAAAATTTAACTAATCCTGATATGATGCTTCAGTGGTACAACCAGTTTAATGAGGAATATGGAGAGCATAGCAACCGTGTATGGTCTCAACTTAGTTTAATGGAAGGCGGCCTAGGTATAGAGTGGCAGCTTCTAGGAGCTTTTTCTCAATCTAACGCTGGACCAATGCTAGCGTCAGGCATGCTTGCTGATCAACAAGTATTAAAAGATGAAGTTTCAAAATATGGCACAGGTTTTTCGTCGTCAAAAATTGATGACGCCGTTCAAGGAACATTAGGCGAACTAATACACACTATGACTGGAGGCATAGCAGGACGAGAAGAGATAGCATCAGAAATGCGAGAGCTATTTACCGGTGCTGTGCTGCAAGAGATAAGAAAAGCCGGCGGAAAAACAGATCCTGTTAAAGCGGCTAATACAGTTTTGAAGACTTTAAAAGAGTCGGTGCAGTTTGTTAATAACGATGACGTTTCTTTTTACGTTTTACCTCAGCATGTTGACAAAAACGGATTTAAAATTAATGCAGATATTGTCACTGAAAATGTGCAAGATATAATTAATAATAAAGAAAACTTAGTTATGACCTTAACTAGCATGGGTGTTAATGTTCCAGGTTCTATGGTTGAGGAGGTTAATCGTGACCAGGCTTTTGCTTCTGGCTATTTTGCTGATTACTTAGTTAAGTACGGCAAGATGGTAATGTCAGATGACGGACAAGGTTTAATGCTTGTTTATCCGGCTTTGGCCGGCAGCGATGCTTCGTCTACTGGTGGAGGTTTATACATACCTGTAGAATTAAATAGAAAAGGCTCTGACGGAAGGCCAGCTATTGTGACTATTCCGTTTAGCGAGCTAAACTATGCTCGTCCTCCTGGATGGTGGAGTAGAAACACTTGGGAATGGCTAGGCGGAATGAGCGAAGCTGAAATTAAAGCAGCTAAAGAGCAGTCAGCGGCCGGTCAATCTAATGTGATGGGTGATCAATGAGTTTTATAAAATATAATAAAACGTATAATCCTCATTTTTCTAATGTGATGGGCCTAGACTTAATGGCGTCTACAGGAGACACTGTAACGCAACAAGCACAAGAGCGAGGCTGGAAATATACTGGCTATAATTCTCTTGATCGCATGGATGAAGTTAATAAAATACAAGCCTACGCCGGTTCTACCCAAGAAGAAAGAACTGCTTACGATAACTGGCAGCAAAGCGATGATTACGTAAAGTCATTTCAGCCTACACCTATGGGCGGTACTATGGGCTTGTTTGGCGTTAATCCGTATGGGATGGGAACGCCTAATGCTAGTGGTAACTATGACGTCAAAGACGTTGGAATAACTACAGGAGAAATACGAAAAAAGTATCCTGACTTTTTTAATAAGAACGAAAACATAGAAATTCTTGAACCAGAGATTGCTAACAAAGAGTACGGCATCGAAGGACAATTAAGTTTTTCAGAGCCGATCTCTAACCTAGAAGCACACGTATTACGTGAAAGAAAACAAGCTGAAATTAAATTTAATTACGCGCTTGAAAATGCTTACGGTGGTCAGTTTTGGAAAGGTATGGGCATAGAGCTTTCAATGGCTTTAGTTGATCCTGTCAGCATTCCACTATTTTTTATTCCTCCCCTAGGTGGTGCAAAAGTCATTGGAGCTCTAGGCCTTACCGGTTCAAAAGTAGGTACAAGAGCAGTAACCGGGGGTTTAGCCGGCTTGTACGGCTCAGCAGCTATTGAGCCTATTATTTATACAGGTGCAACACGAGATCAAGCCGATTACGGCTTAGCTCAATCTTTTATGAACATAACCTTTGGCACTTTAGTGGGCGGAGGATTACACACAGTTGGCGGGTCAGTTGTTGACGGTGTGAAGTACATGAGAAGCAAGAGACACGCTAAAGCGTTTGATACCGCTGTTAAGCAAGCCATAAACGGAGAAAGCGTAGAAGTTAGCCCGATTACACACGGGTCAGAAGCTCCCGTTCATAAGGCTCCGACTAATGATCCTGATAGTGCCCCTGTCCCCGGTCAAGGTGATACACCACAGCAGACCTTTGTTCAAGGCAACTCAGACGCGCCAGTTGCTCCTGGTGCTACTGCTCAGTATAAACCTCACCCGAATGCACAAGAATCTCTTGATTTAGTACGGTCAGCCGAAAAAGCGGCACCTTTAAGTGGTGTTAAATTAAAAAATGCTTTAGCTAATAGTACAGAGTATCAAGCGGCTGTTTCATCAGCAGAGAAGCAAGGCGCTACAAATAATATCGCGTTTAGAATTAAAAATCAAAATGGAGATTTTATCCTTGTTAGCGGTGAAGAAGGCGGATCTTTACGTCTTTTTGATCAAGATCAAATAGGAACTAGGTCTGGAGACGCTTTAGAGCTTGGGGAAAAAGCCCACTTGGCTATGTTAATGCACGGCGTTGATATGGCAGCTTCTGATATTAAGTATAAAGGATCTGTTAAATTTAAAGATAAAGAAATGACCCACATTATCGATGTGGAGAATGCTAGCTTTGATCCTAAAATGAACCAGAATAGCGTGGTTGTGGCTTCGCCTTTAGAAGCTGCTAAGCTCTTTTCCGGAGATCCTAAGATTGCCGCATTTGACGATGCGATGCCTTCTGGTCAAAAGGCCGTTGATGAGAGTTTAGCAGAATTTAAAGAAGGCGATTTTATTCCTGATCAGAAATCTCCTCAGTTTGATGAACAACTTTTAGACACAAATTTACAGCAGACCGGAGAACAGGCTGGCACACAAAAAGGCGGCTTTTATACTGACGCCGCTACTGGACAGAGGTTTTACGTTAAGTATCCTCAAGATGTTCAAATGGCTAAAAATGAGTTTTTAGCTGCAACAATGTACAGAATGTTTGGTGTTGCTTTTCCAGAAACAAAGCTTGTTGGTAATGAAGCCGGAGAGATCGTTGGCGTTGCTTCAAAAGTAGTACCTGGAGCTAAGATGGTTACTCCGGATGACTTTGCTAAACTACCAGCAGACGTTAAAAAGCAGTTTGCCGATGATTTAATTGTAGATATGTTTATGGGCAATTGGGACGTGGTTGGTAACGCCCCTAATTTTAATATAATGCTAATGCCCAATGGCAAAGTTATTCGTATCGATCCAGGCGGCGCACTAATATTTAGAGCTCAAGGCGGTCTTAAAAAAATCAATGAAATGGCCATTGATGAAATAGACTCAATGCTTAGCCCTAGTAAAAATGCGTCAACTTATAGTGTGTTTAAATCTACCGGTTTAACGCAAAAAGAATTTTTAGAAAAAGCTCAAGTTGCTGCTGCTAGAATATTTGAAACAGATCAAGCAGAAATAAATGCTATTATTGATATTCTAGAATTTTCACCAGAAAATGCTAATAAACTAAAATCTTTAATTACCAATAGACGTCAGGCTTTGACCGAGTATAGCCCTCAGTTTTTAAGAACTCAGCAAGCCAGCTCTACTAAAAAAGGAACAATTGTAGCAAACAGCTTGTCATCGGCTAAAAAAGCCTTAGGCAAAATGAACAAGGCGCAAGAAACTACGCTGACTGTTCAACAAGGGAAAGTACTAAAGCACTATACAGGCAATGGTTATTCTTGGATGAATAAATGGTTGCGTGGACAAATGGATGATAAAGAAGCTGCTAGCATGGCTAAAAATGTTGGCCAGTACGTTGGTATTAGTTCGCCTACTCCAGCACAAACAAAAGAAGTTTTAAACCTTTACACAGATATATTAGATGAAGCTATTAAGAAAAACCAGCTACCGCAAGACCTTAGCGTTTGGCGTGGCGGTACCCCGTATACTGCGTTAAACGGAGTTAACGGCTTAAGCCTAAAAGGTAATCCTGCAACTGATGCTGCAACAGCTAAGCTAATGGTTGGCGGTCAGTTTAAATTAAGCGGGTTTTTATCTACTGGGTTATATAGAGGTAAAGCTTTTAGCTTTGGTAGTAGCTCTGATGTTAAACTTAAAATTAATTTAAAAAAGGGACAACCCGCTTTATACGCCGGGGAAAATAAGCATTGGTCTTTTGGTAAAAATGAGTCTGAAGTTATCCTACCGCACGACACTACCTATGTAGTTAAAAGTGTAGTTAACACTAAAAATAGCTCGTTTATTGAAGTTGACGCTTTATTGCCCGGTGAAAAAATGCCGCAGCAAATGCCTATGCAGCAGCAAATTCAAATAGCTAAAAAACACCAAGAAAGCGGAAGTAATGCAGTAGCTGATATTGATGACGCAGATGTTGATCTTCAAATAGACCCTAATCAAGTTAAAGAAACTTTGTTGCCAAATGTAAGTAAAGATATGGCAGATCAAGAGCAAGCCTTTAATGACCTAGTTGAGCAAATTAACGCGGAACTACCTAATATGAAGCCTCAGTATATAAAATCTGTTACTGACGAGCTTAATGCAATAAATAAAGAAAGCGATCAAGCTCTGTCTCAAGTTGGTGAAGTTTATGAAGCAGCTAAGGCAGCGGCCGTTTGCGTAAGGGGAGCAGCATGAGTATACAAAAATGCGTTGCGATCATTAAAAAAGCAAATAAAAGTGGAAGTATCGATGATAAAGCAGCAATGGATATGCTTGAAGAAATCGATGATTTTATTTCTAATGTTAAAAATGCAGATAACATAGACCAAGCCGTAATGCAGCATTTAGCTGAAAAGTTAAATGACTCTATGCTTGCTGTAAAAATTGAAAAGCGCAACAGGGTAATTAATGCCTTGGCTAAAGCTAGAGCCCGTAATCTAATAGACACCTTTGAAAATAGTCACGAAGGTATTATGTCTTTGTTAGGTGGTACGTTAAGCGCTAAAGCCAGGTCTAAATTTAGTATTGATACCCAAGGTAAATCTTTAGCAAATAAATACACTGGCAAGCTAATTAAAGATCTAGAGGCTGACGGTGATGACCGTATGTTTATGGCTGGTAAAAAAATGGACGACGATATAGCCGCTGAAATGTGGGAAATTAAACCAGGTGGTAAGCCCGGTGTTACTGGAAATCCTGCTGCTCGTCGTATAGCAGAAAAAATACACACAATCCAAGAGCTGTCTATTAAAAACTCTAATGCAGCAGGTTCTTACATTAAATCATACCCTGGCTATGTTATGAGACAAAGCCATGATATGCTTAAAATTAGAAAAATGGGCCAAGATGAGTGGATAGCTTTTATTAGGCCACTACTAGATGAAAAAACATTTAAAGGCGCAGACCCTATGAAGTTTTTAGAAGGGGCTTATAAAGGATTGGCTGCAGGAATTCATAGAAAAAACCCTGGAGCAGATGATCTTGCTGCGCACCTTAACGGGTTTAAAGGATATGCAAATCTAGGTAAAAAAGCTAGCCAAGAGCGTCTTTTACATTTTAAAGATTCTTCGTCGTTTATGGAATATAACCGAGCACTGGGGACCGGGGACCTTAGAGAAGGCGTTATTCAAGGATTAACTCAGACTGCACATAATACTGCTTTAATGAGAAACCTAGGAACTAACCCCCAGTCTATGCTAGACGAGTTAGTAGCTCAGTATTCAGACAAAGCCGTTAAAGATGGGAACATAAAAGTTTCAGATCAGTTTAAAAATCAAAAAATTAAAAACCTATATCAAGAATTAGACGGCTCAGCTAGAATGATTGCTTCTCCTAGCTTGGCTAAAGTAGGAGCTATAACTAGGGTTATTGCAAACCTGTCAAAGCTAGGCGGTGCTACTGTTTCTGCTATGACTGATATACCCTATCAGGCAGCAGAGTTTAGGTATCAAGGAGGTAGCCTGTTAAAAGGTTATACAAATGCTCTTAGAAATTTAACCCGCGGCCGAGGAAATAAAGAACAAAAGCAAATAGGCCGAGCATTAGGTGTTGGCTTTGATGGAGTCACAGGGGATCTTATGTCAAGGTTCCATGCCAATGACCAGCTACCAGGTATGGCTTCTAAAGCTCAACAAAAGTTTTTTAAAATTAATTTAATGACTTGGTGGAATGACTCTCACCGTACTGGCATGGCATTAATGATGAGTGCTAACTTAGCTGATAATGCTAATTTAAACTATAAGCAGCTTGGTCCAAGACTTCAAAACGTGTTAAAGCAATATGGCATTGAAGATCTTGAATGGGACGTGTACCGCAGAGCAGCCGTTAAAGACGCTGGTAACAACCAAGGCGTATTTATGGTTAGCGAGGGTTTAGAAGATCTTTCAGATGATGCCGTTAGAGCCTACATGAAGTCAAAAGGTAAAACTGTATTTAATGCTAGAACTCTTAACGAAGCTAGAGAAAACTTAGTTGCTATGCTAGATACCTTTTTTATGGATAGAGCAGATTATGGTATCCCAATGCCTGGTGCTAGAGAGCGTGCCATGATGAACCAAGGTTCAGTGGCAGGTACAGCTACTGGAGAGATGTATCGATTAATGATGCAGTTTAAATCTTTCCCTATTACAATTGTTCGCCGTGGTTTAGGTCGAGAAATTTACGGTCAGGCAGATGGAAAAGCAGACATTTCTGGCGTTGCTCAGCTTTTAGTTATGAGTACAATTTTTGGCTACGGCGCAATGCAGGCTAAAGAAATGATTAAAGGAAGATCACCTAGAGAGTTTGACGCTCAAACAGCTCTTGCTGCTATGATACAAGGCGGAGGCCTAGGTATTTACGGCGACTTTATTTTTGGTGAATATAACAGATTTGGTCGTAGCTTTTTATCTACACTAGCAGGTCCTACCTTTGGTCAAATAGATGCTGTTGCAGAGCTATGGACTCGCGCTAGAAACGGAGAAGATGTAGCAGCTAACTTAATAAAACTAACAAAAGATAACACCCCGTTTATTAATGTGTTCTATACTAGAATGGCTCTTGATTACTTGTTTTTGTACCAGTTACAAGAAAGTGTAAATCCAGGGTATCTTTCTCGACTAGAACAGCGTATAATGACTGAAAATGATCAGCGATTCTTAATGCCTCCATCTCAAACTATACCTTACGGTGGTGGCGATAGGCTGTTCGAAGGAGTGAGAGAATGACGATTGCAACGGAGGTAAAACGAGTTGTTGAACTAGGTACTGGCAGCACAAGTACTTTTTATTTCAACGCGCCTGTAGATTTAATAGATGATTTAGAAGTCTATACTTTTGACACTGCTACAGCAGTAGGGCAAAAGCAAACCCGTGGTGGAAGCAGTACGTATGACTATACGACTACCTTAAACGCTTCTACTCAATACGCGACTATTGCTTTAAACACTGTTTTACCAAATACTTTCCGTATTATTATTGTTCGTAAGATTGCTATTACGCAGCAAGTTGATTACGTTGAAGGTGACCCGTTTCCAGCTGAAACGCACGAAGGTGCTTTAGACAAGTTAACACTTGTTGCAACAATGCTTAGTGAGCAGATTGATAGATCTCTTAAAGTTGCTATTACGTCAGCCACTGTAACATCGATCGAGATTTCTGAACCCATAGCTGATAGAGCTCTTGTTTGGAATAGTACTGCCGATGGTCTGATCGCAGGTCCCAATGCTTCTGATATTGCATCAGCACAATCAAATGCAAATCTTGCTCTTGGCTATAAGAACGATGCAGAGGCAGCAGCACAGACTGCTCAGAGTATTCAGAACCAGCTATCGCCAGGTAATTTAAAAATTAGTTCAAATGATACAACGGCTAGCTTTGTTGAAAATAAACTTATAAAAGGTACCGGTATAGAAATGATAACTAATAACGAAGGCGGCAATGAAACTAGAACCATTGCACTTGACACCGCCGCTTCGGCAATATCTAAAGTGCAAATGGTAAGTAACTTTGTCTAGGAAGGAAGGTAAAACATGAGCTACGAGACATACACAGTAACGGTTAAGTCGGTCGGCGGCTCTAATCGTTACTTCATAAATGGAAAACAACAGCCGGCACTGTACTTAGAAGAAGGCCGGATTTACGAGTTTGATCAGTCGCATCTATCAAACCTTGGACATCCGTTGATGTTCTCACTAAACGTCGACGGAACGCACGCCGGTTCAGGGGCAGGATATACGACAGATGTAACAACGACAGGTACGGCTGGTTCATCTGGTGCCAAAGTAGTCATCAGAGTTTTAGCTAATCTTTCTATGTTGTATTACTACTGTGGTAATCACTCAGGAATGGGCGGTCAAATTATCACTCCTAGCGCAGAGATTAATAAAGCTCCAGTATTTGTAAATCACTATAGATCTACACTAACGGAAATAAAACAAAATAGCCTTAATAATGCTATTAAGGTCTTAACCCCTGGTCCTAACGGCGAGCGCATACACCAGCTTTCCTTAACAAGTGACGATCCTAGCAACGAAATTAACGTTGACTTTGGTTACTACGAGTCAATTGCAACAGCGGAAGCAGTAAACTTAGTGCCAGGTAGTACAGCGGCTTCTGATCCGTTTACACTTACTAAAACAAATACAACCAACTGGGATGCGGATTCATCAATACAAGGCTTAGAAACTAATTTACTAGTTGCCTTGTCAGATTCTGTATCAGCAGCTAATAGGGGTGAGTATCGAGTACAAAGCATCTCGAACCTTGTACTTACACTAGCAAATACACCAGGGAATACAATTACGCAAGAACTAGGTGCTAGCGTTGATATTTGGCGCTGGATTCCTTTGTTTAGCCTTCCTGTTGCTGCCCAATCAGGGGTAGCTACTAACCCATCAGTTAGCGGTCTTAGTACAACATACTCGCCGCAGCTTGATGCAGACCGTTACATGATTTTAGATAGACCGCTATACGTACGAAATAGTGCAAATACTTCTGGAAACCAAGGCTCAGTGTACGTGCACATCTATAGCGGAGCTTACTAATGAATGACGTTATTAAACAAGATTTACCTAAGCAGGTACTAGCATCCGGCGGTTCAGGAGGAGGTAGCTCAGGGTTATACTCTCTACCTCCTCACCAACGGATTATTAGAATGGCCAATGAAGAAAGTAATTGGACCATGAACGGTATGCGTAAATCTAGTAATAGTGACATCTCGTACTATAACATGGCCTTTTTATCTGCTGACGGTCGTATCTATATAACTGGTACAGCTAGTAGTGGTAACTTGGCACAAGGCGGTACCGCGGCCGACATTGATAACTATAAAGAGGTTCATTTAAGAAGCGGCCCAGGTGATTCTACTCCTTTAATAGGCACGCCTAATAGAATTATTATGGGCTATCAAACTTTTATGGTGTTAACAGATAAAGGCGATGCTGCTATGTGGGGCTATAATGGCCACGGTCAGTTAGCTAGAAATAATACTTCTGCTTATGAGTATGCCCAGACTATTGATGGTTCGGACATTGGACCAAGGTCCGGGGTTTCTAATAGAGAAATTGTGAAAGCAGACTGTAACAAAGGTTACCCAACAGGAGCAATTGGCTGGTATGCACAAGCTAAAGATGGTACACTGTGGGCTTGGGGTTATGGCAACCACGGTAATTTAGGTCAAAATAATACAAGTAACTATAGCTATCCACGACAGATGCTTGATAATACAGGAGCCCTTGTTAGTAACTGTCATGAGGTTTTTGCAGGTCACGGCGACTATAAAGGCGTACTGATGATTAGAACAGACGGCACCTTATGGGGTTGTGGACAGAACAGCTGGGGAAAACTTGGTGTTGGTAACAGTTCACAGCAAAATAGATTTGCGCCGTGCGCAGGCTTGCCAACAGGCTTGGCCCCCGGTGATTATGTAAAAGTACAACTGTGTGGCAGTCAACGAGGTGGCTCTACTGCAGTGCTGCTTAAAAACGGAGATGTTTATACTGCAGGTTATGGCGCACATTACTTTCACGGTAATACTAACTCTAACAGAACTAGCTTTGCGCTAGTTAATAAACCGGCTGGTGTAACTAAGTGGCTTGACATTTGGTGTGGCGGTGAGTACTCTGAGATGTGGCTGTTTGGTGATGATAACAGGTTATACGCAACAGGTTACAATGGCCAAGGTCAATTAGGCGTAAACAATACATCAAGTACTTCGGGCCCTCGTAGTTGTATGGGAGCTTTTGGCTGGATAAACCCAGGGCCTGCTGGTGGTAATGCTGCAATTGGTACTAACTATACAGGTGGTTATGTTGAATTTGGCAAGTGGCGTCCAGTGCACATTTCAACCGGTGGTGCTTATGATGGTGCTAATCATCGGCATACTAGTCACATGCTTGGTAACGACGGCTATTGGTATGGTTGTGGTCACTACGGTAGGTATGGTGCAGCATCAACAGCTACAAACGCAAGCAGCTGGAATCGATTCTGGTTGCCAATAGGTGCTGAAGGCACAAACGCTGGGTATGACGAAGATGGTACAGGTACAACACCAGATAGAGCTGGACCGTCAGACGCCTACCGACCGCGAGAACCAGGTTATGACAAGATGTGGGAACCTGTAGCAATGGTAGACCACGGTTATACATCTCAAGTTGGTAGTTTTATTAGACTTAAAAATGGTATGGTTTATGCAGTTGGCCGTAATTCTAGTAATAAACTAGGTACGGAAAATAACGCTCTACATGCAATGATGCCAATGAGAGTAAGGTTAGGTACATAATGGCATATAAAATAATATCATATAAAAATGTTTATGACAAGGGTCGATGTACCCATACTTTTGTGTGGGCTGATACTGACGAAGAGTTTTATCACGTGTCAATCGGAGAGATAGACGACAGACAATACGCCAAAATTATGGATGACATTGATTTAGCAACACAGCCTTCAGAGATAGATTATAAAGAGCATGACTTGTCAAGTGAAGCAGATCTTAAGGCGCAGCTAAATAAAATATCTGTTGATAATCAAACGGCTTGTATGCATCGGAAGATGGACTATCCGGAGATCGGAGATCAATTAGACGAGATACTAAAATATTTTAAAGCATTAAAGGCAGCTGGTACTACACTAGACTCAGGCCTTAATGAAATACTAAGTTCTTGGGAATTGGCTAAAACTAACAATCCTAAGGACGGAGATATTTAGTTGTTAAGCTGTACCTGGAGGGTTAACACATGACTATAGGAGGTTACATTGTTAGCAGAACTGGCAGCAGCCAATGCAGCCTTTGCGGTTATAAAACAGGCTTTATCCAATGGTAGAGACATTGCTTCGTGCGGTAAACAAATTGCAGACTTTACTCATGCAAAAGATGATTTGGCTAATAGAGGTCAGCGCAAGAAAAATAGCTTCTGGCAAAAAGTTGGCGGTAAAGACGGCGACGACCTTGAAGAATTTATGGCCTTGGAGCAGCTAAAGCAGAAAGAAGATGAATTAAAACAGTTAATGATTTACGTAGGCCGTCCTGGTTTGCATGGCGACTGGGTAAGGTTTCAAGTTGAAGCTAGAAAACGACGTATAAAAGAAAAAGCAGACGCTAAAAAAGCTAAAGAGCACCTGCTTGAGATTATACTATACGGAGTACTTGCAATTGTTGGACTAGCAGTACTGGCGTTTATAGCTTTTATGATTATAACAGCCATGAGGCATAAGGGTGTAATATGATAGAAAGTTTAATAGCCCCTGTAACCGGGCTGCTCGATAAGTTTATTGAGGATAAAGACCAGAAAGCTAAGCTGGCACATGACTTAGCTACAATGGCTGAAAGGCATGCGCAAGAACTTGCAAAAGGACAGCTTGAAATCAACAAAGCAGAGGCCCAACACCGGTCCTTGTTTGTTGCTGGATGGCGTCCGTTTGTCGGATGGACCTGTGGTGTCGCGCTTGCGTATCACTTTATTGTTGCTCCGTTGGTTTTGTTCGCAACTGCGTACGCTGGTATCGAAGCTCCTCCACTTCCTGAGTTTGACATGGGGTCGTTACTAACTGTATTAATGGGCATGCTCGGGCTTGGCGGTATGCGTACATTCGAAAAATTTAAAGGGCTAACTAAATGACCTTTAACCTATCAGATAATAGTATGAACCGGTTAGCAGGTGTTAACCCTGAGCTAGTACGCGTCGTAAAAAAAGCTATCACATATACTAAAATAGATTTTGGCGTGACCTGCGGACTAAGAACCGTGGACCAGCAAAAAGAACTAGTAGCAAGTGGGGCTTCTCAGACAATGAAGAGCAAACACATTGAAGGCAATGCTGTTGATGTAGTAGCTTATATTGGTCCTCGTATCTCCTGGGAGATAAACATCTATGATGATATTGCTGATGCTTTCAAGATGGCAGCACAAGAGGTTGGACTAGGTATAAGATGGGGTGCTGCTTGGTCAATCCCTGATATACGTGAATGGGACCAGAGTATGGAGGCAGCAATGAATTCATACGTAGACTTAAGGAGGAGTGAAGGACGTCGACCTTTCATTGATGCACCTCACTTTGAGATCGCTTGAGAACCTGGTTAAAAGATCTTATCTACTACAACTTGATTGCAAGACTAACAATGATAGCTAGTGTAGCTATGTCTTGGCGATGTGCTGAATGGTTTATGTCTTTACCAAATCCTACCATGCAGCAATCAGCTTTTGTCTCTGTAATCATGGGCGTTATGACAGGTATCTTTGGCATATGGATGGGGCAAGAAAGTAAGAAATCTAAGTAAGCCATTGCTTCCAGTCATCTCCCATAACTTGTTGGGCAATATTCTTTTTATCTCTTAGAGCTTTGACAATCTTAGAATCAATAGTACCTTTACAAATTAAATCAACGTATAAAACATTTTTATCTTGACCTATCCTGTGCGCTCGATCTTCTGACTGTAGCCTATGCTCTAAGTTGTAGTTATTAGAATAATAGACCACGGTATCAGCTGCAGTTAACGTGATACCCATAGACCCTGTTTGTGGATTGCCTACAAAGAACCGACAAGTAGGATCTTTTTGAAACCTATCTATAGCTATATTTCTATCATCTTGGTTCACGGCTCCGTAGTAAGCCACTGTTGACTCATTACCATACTCATTTGTGAGAGCGGCTAAAATAGCTAGAATGTCCTGTATGTATGTTGCCCATATAATTACCTTAGTAGAGGACTCTTCTAAGACCTGCATTAGCTCTGTGATTCTATTGTTTGGTATTTTAACTACGTCGCCTTCATCAGAGGTATAGTGCCCACAGGTAACTTGGTGCAGCCTAAGCATCTGAGTTAGCACCGTGTCAACAGATAATACTTTGCCGTCTAGTACTGCAACTGCCACGTCAGAAATAGATTTATAAACTTTCTTTTGTTCTAGTGATAACTCTACTTCGCGGTACATATATGTTTTAGGCGGAAGGTCTAGACACTCTTCTTTTTTAATTCTATAGCTAAATGGCTTGATTTGCTCGCCAAGCTCTTCTAGTCTTTGAAACCCAACGATCTTTTTAAAAGACCTGGTACCTGCTTTCATGTCAACCATGATTGCATATCTATTTCTAAAAGTATAGAAGCTGCTAAAGCCTAGACATACAGGGTTTAAAAACTGGAACTGGGCATAAAGATCTAGAGGACTACGAGTGACTGGCTCTCCTGTTAATATCCTTCTGTACTTTGCTTGTATACCTGTCTTAATAACAGCTTTGGTTCTTTTGGCTTTTGGGTTTTTAATCGTAGTAGACTCATCAACAACCATCATTGTATTACCAGCGCAGCGTATAAACTGTTCAGCAAACTTAACTCCTTTAGTAGTACTAAAAGCTTCAATGTTCATTACCAGTACTCTAAGGTCTGTTAAAGAATACAGTATATTTTCAAGATCTTTCTTTTCTTCCTTGCGAGGAGAAGCAGACCAGGCTGCTGTCTTAACTACTATGTGGTCTGGCAAGTGTGTGGGTATTTCATTGCGCGTCCAATTTTGATAGGTACCCTTGGGTGCAATTATCAAAGCGGAATCTATCCGCCCTCTGTCATATAAGTAAGCAATGTTATCTATAATTACTTTAGACTTGCCTGTTCCCATATCCATGAACAGTGCAAACTCGTCCTTATCGCGCGAAAGCTCCCAGGCTTTCCTCTGATGCGCGTAAGGGCGGGTCTTAAATGGGTATATGTTACTATGGGTCATACTTTTCTCCGCTCTCTATGGTCATCCTAGAAGGTCACATTTCGAAGAAGAGTCGAGATTGTGGCTGAATTATATTTAATCCGCTTTTAGCTCGTGTTGCTGCTACATAGAACACACGATGTTCGTCATCAGGAAACATCTGCATATATCTATGAGATCTTGCTGCCATATCTAGCATAACGGCTACATGATCTGCCTCTCCTCCTTTAACTCCGTGGATAGTGTTAATCTTTATTCTTGGTTTAGATAGGCTCTCACCTTGTCTTCTTGCTGCTAGAAAATATTCTCGTAGTGTCGGGCTGATCTTATGAAAGACCTCGAACCATGGCCCATCTTCTACTGGTAGATCTGACAAAGCATAAATACGTTCGTCATCTATTTTTAAGGAGAAACCATGAAACCGACGAACATTTTTAAGTTGCTTACCAACCAGTGTCTCACCCTTGCAAAGCTGAGTCCAATCTTTGACTGCTCTAAGTGCAGCAGACTCGAGAGGTTTACGGCTAGGGCTTTCGTATGGATAGCCATTTTGATCGCAGATACGTTCATACTCGCGTAGCATATAACCGTTGCGAGCTAGCAGCAGCCAAGACCCTGAGCTAAGATCTAAGTCATCAGGACTGAAATGATAGTTTACATAACCGACGTTACCGTTGTGCGTAAATTCTTTTTCTTGTCTATGACCTATGCCATCTAACAATGATGTGGCCATGGTATGTACAGCCTCAGGTATACGATATGAATGAGAGAGTATTTTCTTTGTACCAGGTAAATTAATAAACTCTTCAACAGCGGCACCAGCCCAGCGGTATATAGCTTGGTCATCGTCTCCTGCTGCATATTTAAGAGGTACATCGCGGCTAATCTTATGCACGACTTCCCATTGCAGCTTTGATAAGTCTTGAGCTTCGTCAACAAACAAAGCATCCAGCTTTGGTGTAAAACCGTCAATCAGCCATTTGTCTAGTAAATCAGTGAAGTCTAGTAGCTTCCTATTTTTCTTGTAATCAGTTAAAGTTTTAGCCGCTATTACCAGCTGATCATAGCTTATATCATCATCAACAGTTTGCTCGTATACTTCTCTAAGTGAAGACCTTGTTATACGAGATAAGTTTTCTAAGAAAAATAATCTATCGCCTGTAGGCATAGACATGTTATAAGCATCTTCATTCATACCACCCATGCCTGATGTTTCTACACCGATCAACTCACCAAGCTCTGTCCAATGCTGCTTTTGCATCATGTGACTAGGGTTAATACCTAGCTGCATGAAGCACAGGCTGTGTATAGTCCTAAAGTAATTTAGATCATCGTCACTTAGATTAAACTTTTCTTGTGCTCGTTCTCTTGCTTCATTAGCAGCACGTCTTGTAAATGCTATGTAGCCAATGCGACTAGGATCAATGCCTTTGTTAATCTGGTCTTCTATAAACTGCATACCAAAGGTTGTCTTACCAGTGCCTGGCGGACCAAAGACAATGTTCCAACTAGAACAAGTCATTTTTACCTTTTATGTCAGGCGTTTTAAAATCTTCTTCATGACTATCAAACGCTGGCACAGACCAGCAGTTTACGCCTTTACCTTTACAGTTAAAAAAGTGGTGCTCAGCTGACTGACCTTTTAATACAGCTGTAACTTGGTGTACTCGATAATCTCTAAAATGCATTCGATCAAGGTAAGCCATAAGATCAGCAACCCTAAAATAATGTCGTCCCTCATCAGTCCATGGTTTACCAAGTAGCAGTTCATCTCTGTTTTTAGCTTGTACACGTCCATTACAAAACCTTTCTATATGCTCCATAAGCTGGCCAATAGGACTGGCATCAACAGGGGCTTCTACTACTGTAAGGTTTTCAAGCAAATGATTAATCAGCTTAGTCCAAGCATTATCATTCATCTTGTTAGGCATGGTATTTAATTTTTCCATACACTTGCGCTGAAACCGTCGTTGGTTTTGTAAGTCATCGGTTTCTAATTCTAATCTGCCGCCACCGTCTACATCTAAAAACCAGATAGGCGGTGACGTATTAAACTTAGTAAGCGAGTGTATAGCAGGCAAATCGTTACTGCCATCAATACCAAACTTACGAAGTTTACACACAGCAGCATTGCAATAGGGAGCTATTGGTGCCTTGCTGCAAGTAAATTGATAATCTTTTCTACTTGCAGATTTAATAACACTTTGAACCTCGGAGCTAGACAAAGGAGGATCCATTAATCTTGTATTAAAGCCTTCCATGTCTCGTTGCCAGTTGTCAGGATCTCGCTTGCGACAGTATACGGCAACGTTAAACAAGCCGTTGTTGCGAGTACCAGCAGGAAAGCCTTGCCCTGATAAGTGCTGCAAACAAGGTGGACCGTCGTCAAAGTCTGACTCAGGCATTTTTATTTTTAAGTCATTAAGCTCTTTTTCTGTAAGTCTTTTATCTAAAGCAGCAGCAACAAAATCTTCAGGGTTCATGTTGTTACACCAGCGAGACTTGCCAAAGTACGGCATGTTTATCCACTGGCCGACGTCACCTCTATCCGCAAGGATTTGTGTTTGCTTGGGAAAGATTTCTGATCCCCCAAACCCAAGGGCTGCTGCCATATCTCTGAGTTTATTTTGCAGTGTATCAGCACTAACCCATTCTTTTGTGAAAAGGTACAGGTGGATTCCACCGGACTTACTTTGACAGGGCCATAACGGGAAGCCCAAGTCATGGAGTTTTTTATTGATTGCGTTATAGTCAAGCCCGTCGTATTCGTCGATGTCAATAGCACCGAACCTACATACACTATCATCATTAATAGGAATAATGCCAAGACCGTGCTTACCTTCACAATGGGCTTTCCATTTCTCATTGGTCACGTCCTCTCTAACAGTCTTAGCGCGGCCTTGTTTTTTGCCGTCAGCTCTACTGCTGCCACTAATTTCATAGCTACCATGGGCTCTATCTAAACCCATAAACAATTCTTTAAATTTTATGTGTATCATTATATCCGCGTGGGGAGAGCGCAAGCCCTCCCCACTCCCTTACTAGAAGTCGTCGGATACAGGACTTTGCGGTTCGTCACTTGGTGGAGGACCAGCGCTTACTGCGCCGTCCTTAAC
>Ga0181379_1000091_pt1 | contig 42769 bp, 37 predicted proteins | sample 2SPOviralmetaG_FD_130115 | JGI IMG/M metagenome (GOLD analysis project Ga0181379, IMG submission 130115) | Marine viral communities from the oligotrophic San Pedro Time Series (SPOT) site, San Pedro Channel, CA, USA - 2 SPOT_SRF_2009-07-10 | ecosystem: Environmental > Aquatic > Marine > Strait... | reverse complement strand
CTGACATATCAAAAGAAACAGCATTAATAAATGAACCACCATCATTACCTCTAATATTAAAATCTTTATCTGACACCATTGACTCAATAGCAACAAAATTACTAAATTGAAAAAATTTTATTAATTGAGTATTATTATCAGCAATTTGAATAGTACCACTACTATCAGCATCTAAAATAATTTTACCGCTTGACTCAATTTTTAAATCTGTACCATTACCTGATATTTTTTCAGCTGCGTCACCAAATGCAATTGAACCGCTTGTTTGAAATGAGATATCTGAGGCAAGTTTAGCTCCTGTAATAGTGCTATCAGCAATTTCACTTGCTTCTATTACTGCACCACCTGATATTAAATCTGCTAAACTTCGTGCTTTTGACATTGAATCCTACTTATTGTTTTTACCATATAACCTTGTATATTCTTTAAAATACTCCTTAAAGTTACCAGTAAAAACTTTTGATCCAATGTGACCACAAGTCATACTGATATTGACCCAAGTAGTTCCGCCTAAACTTTTCCACTTGTTACAAAATGCTGTATCTTCACTATATAATTCACCATCTTCATCAATACCAATATCAAATACCATTCTACTATTTCTTTCACCATTTGTATATTTGGGACTTATGTTCCAAACATCCGTGAAAGCTTTTCTTGTTAATTTTGTAAATGCCATTCCTGTACCTGCAACTTCCATAACATCTGGATTTTCAGGTAAACGTTTTGCATTTTCAAAATCACTTTTAATTTTAATTGCAAAAGTAATTTCATTATCACTTTTTTTACGAGCAGTACCACTTATAACATCCACAGGTGTGTTTATTAACTCTTCCATCCATTGTGGTTCCCATGTCATATCACTGTCTATAAAAAATAAATAATCAAAGTCTCCTTCAATTGCAATCTTTATTAAATCATTACGAGCTCTTTGTACCAAACTGTCGTATGACATAAAAATAGGTTGTACTTCATACATCTTACTTTTCATGTACTCAATAGTTTGTATCAAAGAATTTACATAATATACTTCAACTCTTCCATCGTGAGCTGGCGTACCAACTAATATTTTTTTCATAATAAACTTTCTATATTAAGAAGCTGATAAAGTAGTTACATCAAAATCTGAATTTATTGTCTCTACAGCCGGTTCTGTTTCTGGATGTATAGATCCATATTGACTGTTATAAATTTCGTTCCAATGTGACAACGGTAATAATGCGACTAAACTAGCTTGTGTAAAAGAACTTGTTGATTGTAAAGTAAATTTTTCATCACCTTCTTCGGTTTGATGTACTTCATGGGAGTATTCTACTTTATAATCATTCTTGTCATAAGAATAAGTTATATCCCATTTTACAACCTTACCATCAGAGTTTGTTGTAGGTATTGCTTTTTCAAGTTTCTTTGTTGCGTCATCTGAATGTGCCATATTTCTCCTTAATATTGTAATAATACTATTTATAATAACATTTATTACAGTTTATCGTAATTTTTTCTTAGATTTTTAGTCAATCTACTAGGAGGAGCAAAACTCCAACCTGTGATTACTTGTCTTTCTCCTGTACAATTTTCTACTAAATGTGAGTATCCTGTTTTCATAATAACACATAGATTTCTCTTAGGTGTAATACGATAATTAAAGTCAGGTATAACTAAATCACCATCAATTTCGTCTGTTAGATAAAACATAAACACACACTCACCATAAATGGAAGGCACTTCTTTATGTAATTTATAAAAAGATTTATTAGGTACAAAACGTTTTTTTACGAATTGTAAAGAACTGAGACCAATAGTTTGTGATTGCTTATTAAATAATATCTTATATTGTTCATTTAGTTTAGATATTATGGGTGTAGTAAATTCAGGTTTATATCTTAATGAGTCTGCGTAGGCCTCATAATGAGTATCTTTTTGTTCTATTTCAATTAGACTATGTTTTTGGCTATAGTTTAAAACTTTATCAATATATTCATCATCTAAAAAACTATAATTAGTCCAAAATATGCCATCAATTTCTTCTTTCCACATTATTCTTTAGCACATTTAACTTCTTTTTCTTTATAGTTATTATATAATGACTCAAAGCAATTAAAAACTTTTTCAGGTTCTACCATTATATTTCTAGGATCATTAGCGTCAAATTTATTATCATTCCATTTAGCACCCATGTGATAATGTAAATTAGTATTATGAGTATAACCAAATTGTGTCCACTTTGTACTGCCCCATATTACAATACCTCTTTTCTTAACAGAAGCTGCAAAGTGTTGTAAACAAGAATCAATTGCAATATATGTTTTAGCGTCTTTTAATAATTCGTGTAGACCTGACCAATGCAAATCACATTTAATTGTACCTGCATAACCTGGTTCATTTGGTAATGTACAATCAATAATAGTACATTGAGGATATTTTTGTTTAATTGTATTGATTACTGTTTGTGCTAACCACTGAGGATATATTCTACCAGGATTGATATTATTATAAGGTGTATTTACAGCACCACCACTCCAACCACTTTGACCACCTGTAAATTGTACAAGTATATAATCACCAACTATTTTATGTTTTCTTTTCCAATCATCAACTGCTGGTTTTAAATTTTTAGTAAACATACTAGGTCGCATAGTTACATCAAATTCCACATCATGTAGTTTTGAATATGCTTCTATTAAATGTTGATTACCAAATTGAAAGTTTGATTTATATGGTTCCGAATAATATATGTTATTCGAATCCATAATACGTTTATCGTTTAAAGGTAAGGTTTGCTCAAATACCATTTTAACATTTGGATTGTTTGCAAAGCTTTGTACATAAGGTGTATAGACTTGAATTGCTTGACCTGCCTTTTTGGCAAGTTTATCAATCAAGGCTGTAAATGCTGAACATTTACCTACGCCACCTTCCACTATATAAGTGTTTAGTTCCATAATATCTCCATTATATAATTATATTTATATGATTATAAAATATAAATTACCAAGATTTAGTTTTTGACGTAAGAGCAGGTGTTTTTTGAGCAGTTATATCTGCGTCAAGTTGTGTCTTTAACTCAGCTTCGGTTTTATCCAAACTTGTTAATACACACGCAGTAGCATTTGCTTTAGTCATAGAATCAAAATCCATGTCTTCACCAGCACAAGAGCCATATATGTCAGCTGCGTTATCTCCATCAACTGCTGAATATCTCCAGTGGATATTTTTTACTTTGTCATCTGCGTCTGTCTCAAAATTTGGGAAAGACCATTCGTATGTTGTTGCCATTTTATTTTCTCCTTAATATTTTTATACTATTTATACATCCTCTAACGCTTTAATTCTAGCTTCTAGTTCTTGAATTGTTTTGACCAATAAAGGTACTAATTTAGATTGGTCGATACTTTGATAATCTGGTGTACCATCTTCATTAACTGCATCTTTTTCTCCAGAGATTGCTTCTGGTACTACACTTGATACTTCATGTGCTAAGAAACCATCAACTGTTGTATTCGTATCTGATTTAAAATTAAATCTTGCAGGTTTTAATTGTTTTAATCTTGTTGTTGCGTCAAAGTTATAATCTATATTTTCTTTAAGTCTGTAGTCTGAAGCTGAGAGGTATTGAACGGAAGAACTAGCAGTTTTAACATTTCCAACAATTCCACCACCATTAGTATGCTCAAAAGCTAATGCTCTATAACTAGCACCAACTTCTCCTACAAAATTTCCATGACCACTTGCTGTTGAAGTTGTATCTCTAGTAATTCTACCACCATGACTTATTCTAAATACTTCAGTACCAAGATAACGTTTAATAAAAAAATCTGTATTTAAAGATGTACCAGAGTTGAGTGATGCTTGAAATCCAATATTACCAAATCTTTGAACATTACCATCATTTCTTTCTCCATTAAAAGCTATACTTAAACCAGTTCCAACTCCTGCTGTACCAGTAGTATTATTTTGAAGCAATAATATATCAGATATAGTAGTTGTTGCTGAAACATCATTATTAAAAGTAGCAACTGTACTGTTTGAGCCACCACTTACAGTTAAAGTAGAACTAGGCGATGTAGTTCCAATACCAAATCTTTCATTAATAGCATCCCACTTAACTTTAGCTGTTGTTCCAGTATCTTCGTAAAAGAAAATATCTCCATCATTATCTAAAAATATTCTAGTTTGAAGACCAGAACCATCTGTAGATTCACTTCCTGCGGTTTGAATTTTCATAATACCGCCGACTTTATTGTTTGATCTATCACCTACACTTATTCTACCTCTGTCTTTTCCTGAGTAACCATTAAAATGTAAATCTGTAAATGTAGGAGAAGCATTAGTTCCATTAGTTTCATTAGTAAGAACTAAATGTTCTCTTTCAGAAGCACCATCTTTTCTAATATTTAATTTTCCATTATTATAAATAGTTCCATTAATCTCTGCGTTACCTACTACATCTAATGTTGCACTTGGAGAAGATTGATTTATTCCTAAAGCAGTTGTTGTAAATACATGTTTTGTAGTTCCATCTTTTTTAATTCTAACAACATCTCCATCATTTGTTAATCTATTAAACTGTGCGATTGTACTACCAGATTTAGTAGCATAAAAATCACCACCACTTGTAACTTCAAATCCTGCTGTACCAATACCATTACTTGTTTTACCTATTAGTAAATCTCCACCACTTGTGATACGCATTTTTTCTGGGCCATTAACAGAAAATCTCATTACATCTACATCATGTAAATAAGCTATTGCTCCTTTATCATTATCTCCACTATCTCCAAAAGCAAGTTGACCTGCACCAGATGTTCCAGAGCCAATAGTAATTCCAGAATTTCCACTGCCTTCTACAAATAATTCATCAGCATTTGCATTAACACTTACTCCACTACTAGCTGTAGTAATTTGAACTTTTGCTTGGTCTTGTGTAGTTCCAAAAGAAACATTACCTCCAGAGAAAATTCTCATTCTCTCAGTTCCATTTACTTTTGATATTACAGCTGTCGTAGCATCAAAAATTAAACATTGAGCTGATTGTCTTGCCTCAATTAAAGCATTAGAACTTTGAACGCTTAAATCTAATCTTTTATTTCCACCATCTGTAGTTTCTAATCTTATAAATGGTTTATTAGCTGCACTATTAGCTATGTGAACTTGACAAGTAGCATTATTTGTACCTATACCAATTCTGTGACCCGATCCTGGCATTATATTAATATCAGCACTTGATGTTATTTGTAACTGTGAACCGTCACCTGCGATATGTTCTCCTGCGTCACCAAATATTACTTTCTTATCGTTTGCTAAAGTTACATCACCAGCATTACCAATACCAAAGTTTAATCCCGGTATTCTAAAACAAGCAATACTACTATTACCTAATGTTATTTCATTATTAGTTGTTGCTGAAGAGGCTTGTGAGTCATAACCTAGAATAACATTATTTTGACCTGTAGTAATTGTGAAACCAGCATCTCTTCCTAAAGTTGTATTACGTCTACCTCCAGAATTTGAAAAAGATGCCCTATGACCTACGGAAGTATTATCAATTCCAGTTGTGTTAGCAGTAAGAGAACAAGTACCTATTGCTACATTATCTACACCTGTTGTGTTTGCGTCTAAAGCTAAAGCTCCGATTGCGATATTACTACAACCTGTTGTATTATTTAAAAAAGCATTATTTCCAAAAACAGTATTATTACTACCTGTTGTTGTTGATTTACCAGAATTAGCTCCTACATATACGTTATTAGCACCAGATGTTATAGAACAACCAGAACATCCTCCTATAAAAACTGAACTGCCTGAATTGGATCCTGATACACCACAACCTGCACAACTTCCGATTAAAATTGCATTTGAACCACAATTACATCTACCTGTATTGTATCCTATAATTACACTACCATATACATTTGCTGATGTTAAACCAGCAGCGTGACCAAGCATAGTATTAAAACATCCATGTCCAACTTTACAACCAGCAGCGCTACCAACTAAAACGTTTCTATCACCACCACACATATCTTTACCAGTATTATACCCTATTGCGACATTTTCATGTGAGTTACATAAAGCAGTGCCTAACATTGCAAAAGATCCAATTGCAACGTTATTTTGTCCACCTGTGCCTAGACATAAGGCTGCTCTACCTAATGCTACGTTACTTGATGGACCAAGAAATAATTTCATGGTATCAAAACCTATTGCAACATTACTAACACCTGTTGTAGTGGTTTTCAATGCCTCCGAACCAATTGCGACATTTACTGAACCAGTTGTATTATTTTGTGCAGCTCTAAATCCAAATGCTACGTTATATTCTGCTGTTGTATTTTTTTGTGCCGATTCAAATCCTATAGCTACATTATATTTACCTGTTGTATTAGCACACAAAGCTTGATTTCCTGCTCCAATATTATATCTTCCTTCTGTGTTAAGTCTTAAAGCATTTTTACCTATTCCTATATTATCATGACCTGTTGTATTACAAAACAAAGATTGATTACCAATTGCTATGTTACGAGCACCTGTTGTATTTTTATATAAAGCGTTTTGTCCTAATGCAACATTATCATTTCCTGTACTATTAAAATATAAAGGCTGTTCACCCATTGCAATGTTAAAGCTACCGCCAGTATTTTGTTGCAATGCACCAGATCCGATTGCATTATTCATTCTTCCAGTAGTATTACCATCCATTGCATTACTACCTATAGCGACATTTTTTTCACCTGTTGTATTAGTAAATAACGCTTTATGTCCGACTGCAACGTTAAGAGTTCCTGTTGTGTTGCATGCTAGAGATAAATAACCTACAGCAACATTTACATTAGCACTTGTACTTTTATTTAATGCACAATAACCTATAGCAACATTGCAACTACCAGAAACGTTAGCTTCTAAATTGTAAGCACCAAGACCTACGTTATAATTACCTGTAGTATTATTGAACAACGATTTGTAACCAGCAGCAACTTGCCCATTACCAAAAGTATTATTATAAAGTGAATTATGACCTAATGCTACGTTTTGCTCACCAGTCGTATTTGCTCTTAAAGAGTCAGTACCTATAGCAGCGTTATATTCTCCAGTAGTGTTAGCGTACATACTTTGGTAACCTATAGCAGTATTTTTTTCTCCAGTTGTGTTGTTAAGTAATGCTTGATATCCATGAGCAGTGTTATATGAACCAGCTGCAGAATTTGTATTCTTCATGGCTTGATAACCTATAGCAGTGTTATATAATCCTACATCATTGGCACACATAGCTTCAAACCCAATAGCAATTGTACTGTCTTTCGTATAATTACGAGCTGCACATTTTCCTATAACAACGTTACATCCACCTGTAGTATTTGAATAGAGTGATTGAGAACCTAATGTTGTATTATATCTACCTGTTGTAGTATTTTGTGAAGACGAATTACCCACAGCTGTATTAAATATACCTGTTGAGTTTGCAAATAAAGCTGAATTACCTATTGCTGTATTGCAACCACCTGTAGTGTTTGAAAGCATAGCTTTTCTACCTACTGCTGTGTTAAAACTACCTATAGTGCTATTACACATAGCACATAGTCCGACTGCTACGTTATCTGTTCCTGTAGTATTTTTATATAAAGCAAAGACACCTTGGGCAGTATTTCTTTGACCAATTGTGTTTAGAGCTAACGCAGACGAACCAACTGCTGTATTAAAGTTACCTGTTGTGTTTACTTGTAACGCTGAATTTCCTATAGCAACGTTATTACAACCAATTGTATTTAACCTTAAAGCTTGTCTACCTAGACCTGTGTTATATGAACCTGTTAAGTTACAAGTCATAGAACAATGACCTACTGCTACGTTACATGTACCAGTAGTGTTTTTAAGTAATGCTTCATATCCAATAGCAATATTAGATGACGCTGTAGTATTACATTTTAAAGCTCTGAAACCTAATGCAATATTATGTTGACCTGTAGTATTACACATCATTGTTTCAAAACCAATTGCTGAGTTGTAATTAGCTGTAGTGTTTGCATACAAAGCTCTATAACCCAAAGCATTATTATATTGACCTATCGTATTACTTCTTAAAGCTTCATAACCAACAGCAACATTATTAGCACCCGTTGTGTTATGACACATAGATTCTTGACCAAGACTAACATTGTAACTACCTGTAGTGTTACTATATAATGTTCTACGTCCAATTGCTACGTTTCTTACTCCAACTGTGTTTGTATAAAGAGTTTCACGACCAATTGCAATATTTAATTCTCCTGTAGTATTTGATCGCATTGCAAAATAACCAAGAGCTACGTTACTACTACCAGTAGTATTACATCTCAATGCATGATAACCTACACCAACATTAAATTGACCTGTGGTATTTGCACCTAAAGACTGTTGTCCTAAGGCAACATTATAAGAGCCAGTTGTGTTAGCATACAAGGTACTATAACCTACAGCTACATTACTAAAACCTGTTGTGTTAGAATATAAAGTATTAATACCTACAGCAACATTATCATTAGCTTTATTTGATGCTAATGCTTGATAACCTACAGCAGTATTTCTCATACCTGTAATATTATTTGTCAAAGATTGGAAACCTATAGCAACATTATACTGACCTGTTGTATTAGGTCTTAAAGTGCTATATCCTATAGCAACATTATACTGACCTGTTGTATTGTTTCTTAAAGCTTGTCTACCAACAGCAGTATTAAATGAGCCTGTTGTATTAAGTGTCATTGCTTCATAACCAATAGCAACGTTTTGACAACCAATTGTATTTAAACAGAGAGCACTAAAACCAACTGCAACATTAAATTCACCTGTTGTATTACATGCTGAAGCTTGATAACCTATTGCAACGTTGTAACTTGCTGTTGTATTTTTGTTTAATGATTGATAACCAATACCAACATTACAAGAACCAACAGTATTAAATTCTAAATTGTAAGCACCTAGACCTACGTTATAATTACCTGTTGTATTATTAAATAATGATTTGTAACCAGCAGCTACTTGACCATTACCAAAAGTATTATTATAAAGTGAATTATGACCAAGAGCAACGTTTTGTTCACCAGTTGTATTTGCTCTCAAAGAGTCGGTACCAATGGCTGCATTGTATTCACCTGTAGTGTTAGCATACATACTATGGTAACCAATAGCAGTATTCTTTTCACCTGTAGTATTATTATAAAGTGCTTGATATCCATGAGCAGTATTGTAAGAACCAGCGTCTGAAACATTGGCTGTTAACGCTTGGTGACCTACGGCAGTATTATAACAACCAGAAACATTGGCTTTCATTGCTTCAAAACCTAAAGCAATATTACCTAAACCTTGATTGTTAAGAGATAAAGCATTTTTACCTATTTTAATCTGATCTCCATGAGAACCTAGTATATGACCGTTTGCACCAAAAGTTAAATTACTTGTTGTTGTGATTGTTATATCTGAGGCTAAATCAGCACCTGTGATTGTTGCGTTAAGTATATCAGCTGACGTAATTGTATTATCTAAAATTTTTGATGATGTGATAGTGTCGTCTGTTACGATTGCCAGACGAGCAGGTGATTTTCCAAGATAAGTAGCCATCCTACGTTATCTCCATTATACTTAAAGTTGTATCTAAACTATTTAAAGTGTTAGATTGAACTTTTAAAATATCTGTAGTCTCCATTACATACTTATTTCCTGACATAATTTCTAAAGAAGCTTTTGCAGGAACTTCAGCATTTTTTACAATAGTCACATTGTCTCCGTCACCATTTTCTAAATTAACTGTAACCTCAATATTTGATGTTGTAATGTTTGAGAGAGTAAGACCTAAAACTATAGCTGTTGTAGATGAGGGTGTTGTATATACTGTAATTGCTGTATTAGCAGCTGTACTTCCACCAGTTTTTGTTTTAAGTTTAAAAGTATTTGCCATGGTTTATCCTAGCGCAATTGCTAAAGCTGTTGCGTCATCTACAGTAGCACCCGTTGATTGATTTGCAACTTCAACAATATTATTACCACTATCCTTCACATAAATTTTTTTATCAGATGTATTGATAGCTAATTCACCTACTTGCAAATCAGATGTACCTGGAACTGAACTTGCAGTCTCGCTTCTTTTTAATTTAATAACAGTCGCCATAATTTTTGTTTGTGACGACTACTAGTAAGTTCCGCCGTCAATATCTCCATAAGTTACATTAGTACCATTGGATTGTAAAATTTTACCATTTACACCTAATGCTAATTTAGCAAGAGTGTTTGATCCACTTGCATGTAAAATATCACCAGTAGTGTAAGAAGATTGTCCAGTACCACCATAAACTTCTCCGATTACTGAACCATTCCAAGTACCAGTTGCTATAGTACCTAAAGTTGTAATTGAAGTTTGTCCAACATATGTATTAGCAATAGTAATTGCATCAGCACTTACAGAAATTTTATCTGCTGTACCTACTGCGTCAATTGTATTACCTGATTTAGTTAAACCGTTACCAGCTGAAATTTGACCTGCACCAGAAAATTGTTCAAAATTTATTGATGTTGTACCAAGTACAATTGCACCATTTGTGCTTAATACATAACCGTTATCAGCATTAGCAGTACCTTCTTCGGTAAAAGTAAATGCACCTGAAGTTAATTCAGAAGCAGCGTCAGCGTCTGGTGTTCTAGTTAAAACAAAAACAGCACTACCACTACCTGTTGTTGTAACTTTATAGAAACCGTTTTGAGCAGCTACTGATTGATTTTTTACAAGAACTCTATCGTTTAATGAAAGAGTTACACCATCAATAGCGATTGCACCATTTGATGTTGCTGTTAAAGTACCAGCGCCGTTATTATAGTTAACAGATAAGTTTGCTGTAGTAGCTACACGAACAGATGCTTTGACATCAAGTCCATTTGCAACACTATCAACATAAGTTTTATTTACAAGTGAATCTGAACTAAACCCAGCACGTGCTTCATAACCTGAAGGAACTGTAACTGAACCTGTACCGTTTGGAGCAAGAGCTATGTTACCGTTTGAGTTTGTTGTTGAAACGGTGTTACCGTCAATTGTAATATTATCTACATCAAGAGAAGTAATACCATTTAAATCTGTTTGTGTACCACCTAATGAAATTGTATCAGAACCAATAGTTAGTGAACTAGTTGCAAGTTTTGAAATTGCAATTGAACCAGCAAGTTGTGTATTTGATATACCACCAGCTTTTACAGTTACAGCACCAGATGAAACAGAAAAATCATTTGCACTAAAAGAAGCAATACCTTTATTTGAATCTGTAGCGTCTTCGCCTGAAATTGTAGTTGTACCGGCAGCGTCATCATAAGTTACATCAATACCCTCACCAGCAGTTACAGAACCACCAGAAATATCTTCAATGTATTCTTGTAAAGATGTGCTAGCGTTATCAACAAATATGTTTTTAATAACTGATTTACCAGTACCATTTGGTGTAATTTCTATATTACCGTTAGTGTCTGTTGATGATAAAATTCTACCGTCTAATTTTAAATTATCTACACTCCACTCGTCAATTTTTTTATTTGAATCTAGCAAGACACTTGAAGAAGCCGTTGCTACACCGTGTGAGTGATCTAAAAGATTTGTAAAATATTCACCTGCAATTTCGATTGGTGAATTTGATGTTGAAGTTGGATCACCTATGAATAAACGTAAACCATTACCACCTGCACCTGCACTAGCAGCTGAGGTATCGTAAACATAGGCTAACTCTCCTTGATTTAAACCACTAGGGGCGGTAGCGCCGGTAGTTCGTTTTATTTTTATTATTGTTGCCATTTATTCTCTCCTAAAATGTGCCTCCGTTTAATATCAAATTTCCACCTGTGTCGGTTATTATTTCATTTCGACTTGTCCATTTTTTAGTATTATTATCATATTGTAATAATGCGCCATCAGCTAAAGAAGTTGCGTTTACATCTTCTAAATTACCTAAATTTGTCGTTGCCGAGGGGGTTGTTACAGATACCTGTTTTGGTCCAGGTGCTGTAGTAGCATTTACACTTGCCGTAAGATTAGTTGTTTGATTAATTCTTGCAGTATAGTTTGACATACACCCTCTCCTCTACTATATTTATAATATTTATATAGTGAAAGGGGGTGTATGTTGTGTTTTGTGAAAATTATTTTGCTGTGTCAGCAGAATTAGCAGTCGCTACGTTTGAGGCTTCCTCAGTTTTAGGACCGTCAACTTTTTCAAGTTCTTTTTCAATTTTAGCATCATAGTGTTTAGTAAGAACGTCAATTTTCTCTACTTCTACTACATGTCTCATTCTATTTGCCTGTAAGTCTTGTCTTACTGCAATAGCATTTAAACAATCTGCTGATAATTTATCTTGTTTATATTCTTTACCGTTGATAAAGATACTTGGCACCTGGGGTGCATTTTCTGTTGTTTTCGTGTTCAATTCACTACTCATATTTTATCTCCTTAACATATATGTTGTTCATCTATTTATATAGTAACTTGTGGTCTTATTGAAATAATTCCTTCTATTACTCTTGTTACGTCTCCTGATGAGGTTTGAGTAATTTCTACATCAAAAACATAACGTGCTGGGGCATCCAAAGCTGATGTTTGAGTAGGTGTAAGTGATAAAGTCACAACACCTGTTGTAGGATCACCTGCAATCGAAGTTGTCATAGCTGTTCTAGTTCTTGTAGAATTATATCCTAATGCCAGTTTTGCAGCTGCTGAATAACCAGTTAAATTAAAACCTGTTCCGTCAGCATTTTTTACTGTTACTGCCGAACTGAAGGATGCTCCTTGATCTATACTTAAATTTGCTATTGCCGCCATGCTATTATTTATAAAGCCTGGCCATTGACATTCTCCAAAAAAGATGTTATATTACTGTTATAAATAAATTTAATTAACTTTATAATATTATAGGAGTATATAATGAAAAAATATATTATAGCATTTTTGATGTTCGTATTTGCAAATACGTCATACGCTGGTAACACAACTGTAGTTAACGCAGGTAGTGACACTGGTGCATTTCATCAAATGCTTACAATGATTTCTGAAAAATTAGATAACACTAATTACATTCAGGCAAACAATCCAGTTGTAGCAGGTACACACTTTGACAAAAGTAATGTACTTACTTTATGGTCTACAGAATGGCCAGGAGATTCATCTCTTCCGTCTGTAACTATGGATAAAAATACTATTGTCGGTGTTACAGCATATGAAACAATACTTTGTAGTCGTACATATAATTCACTATCAGATATGAATGGTGAAATGCTTAAAATTGCAACATGGGGTAAATCACCTGCTGTTGAGAAATTTTTAACTGACTTAGCTAAATCAAATAACTTTGATTTTGAAATTGTACCGTATGATGGTAGTGGTGCTACTACTAGAGGTTATCTAGGTAAAGACGCTGATACTATCTTTACAATTCAAACTAAACAGGCTAAAGTAGAAGCAGATGGTAATTGTTTTGCCTTTAGTTCTAAAGGTGATATAGACTTTGCATTTGTTGATGTCATTGTAACTGTAAACGCTGAAAACGGAACTGTTGAAGAGTTAAGAAATGTCTTAACAGATTTATCAGCTTCTGAAGCATGGCAAACTGCCTTTGCTGGTACAGAAACTTATGTGTTAAATGATAACAATGCAACTTCACTTGTAAATAAAGTTGAAGCTGCTATTATTCTTAATAGTAACTAATACACTCTTGTAATTGGTCATTAACGATCTGATATGTTTTTTGCATATCGGACTCGTTAGTGCCAGTTATTAGAAATCCCACCTTAGGCGCTTTGTGTTCTTGGTTTATATGTACATACTTAGCTATAGTTTCATTAGGTTTTAATTTATCATTGTTAGTCTTTACTAGATATTTTTTTAAATGAGAAGTATCTTTAACTGACTTTATTTTACCAGGTTTTAAATTTGCCATTTTCCATAATATTTTCTTATCAAAAGAAAAAGGTTCGTCTTTTAATATCTTAGGTAATATTTCATTATTATGCACATCATCTAATTGTTGTAATCCCTGACCTAATCTAGGATTGCAATCTATCATTTTTATTTTATCTTCTACTTTATAGAAATCAGGTCCAGAAAATATCATATTTCTTAATTTTAAATTATTAATTATTTTATCAAAAAATATATGTGCCTTTTCTCTAACTTCTATTGGTACTTCATCTTTACTAACACTTATTAATTCATTATTTCTGGTTTGAAATTTATACTGATCAATTTGATTATATGTATTTGTAGTTTTTAACCATGCAAGTTCTTTAATATCACCTGTATTATTAACATAATAATATGGATTCCACATACGCATTGACATAAGTTGTTCTTGTGCCATATAAAAATTAATACGATTATTAAATTCAGGATCTTCTTTACCTCTTTTATTGTTCTTAAAAAACTGTAAGTCTGTTTCTGCAACAGATAATAAAAATTCATTCTTATTTTTAAAAGATATATAATTCATACCGCCAGGTTTACTGCCTGAACCTATAACTGGTTTTATTATAAAAGGAATATCTTTAAATATATCTAAATCTTTTGGTTGTGTTGGTATTACACTAAAAGGAATTAAGCTTTCTAGGCCTAGAGATATACACATGTCATCAAATTTTTTCTTATTAGATAATATATCAGCTGCTGTTTCTGATACATTTTTTATACCCCATTGTTTTTCTAATTTTGCTTGTATGGGTAATAGACTTTCTGCAACCGTATAAATTCTATCATACGGTCCTTCAATATCATCATAATTTTCAATAACTGTATCTACTTCGTGACCAATATTCTCTAGTGCTTTTACAATACACTTCCATTTATTCCAACCTCTAGGATATCCTAATACTAAAGTTTTCATCCGTATATCACTATAACTCTCATTAAGTTATCCCAAAACAAATCTGTTAAAAAATATCCATATAATATAGGAAATGTATCAAACTTTCTTAAAAAGAAACCAAATATACTTAATACAATTAATGATAACAACAACCATTCTTTGACAGGATATATGTATGTACTCATTACAGATATGAATATAACAATACCTATCGTAAATATATTCTTATGCTTTTCATAAAGACTAGTTAGACCTCCTAATATGTTAAAATACCCCCATGATAATATCAAACAAGCAATTAATATAATTGGAATATAGTAAAGTATATTGGTGAAGTATCCTATTGTATCTAAACCAAAAGTAAATCCTTTACTTACAATCAAATAATAAATTAACACTTCACTACCAACAATAGGTATACCTAATATTATTAATGGTAATAAAGAACTTAAAGCGCCACTATTGTTTGCTGATTCTGCGGCCGCTATCTTCTTAATATCTGTTTTAACTAAATTAGCACTTAAATAACTTCCTAAAACATTGGTTGCACCAGGTATTAAACCACACCAAAAACCAACAAAACTACCTATACCTGTTGCAGGTAATGTGCTTGATGAATAACCAAATTTCTTTATGCTTTTTCTAAAACTAAATTCAACACCCCTAAATTTTAATAATTCAGGTACTATGTACAAGCCAATCATTACAGCACTAAACGGTATGCCTAATGTTAAATAATCTATACCGAATGTTCCCCATGTCGAATAAGTCACATTGTTAAATCCTATCTTAGCTAAAACTCCTCCTATTATAAAAAGAATTATAGTATGCCAAGTTTTTTGTTTTGATAATACAGTTAACAATATGACTGCTAAAGATATAATTGCCAATTGTATTGTGCTATTATAAAACTGAAATATGCTGTAAATACTAGAAAAAAATATTAAGAATAAACCTATGGCAAATATAGAACCAATTGTACTAGAGATTGCATTACTACTTACAGCAAGATGACCTTTACCTTTTAATAATAAGTTATGACCATGCCTTGCAGTTGCCACTGCTGTTGCGTCACCCGGTATACCATATAGGATTGCTGTAACCGAGTTAGTATAATTACAAGTAATAAGAAGAGCAATATAAAATAACAATATATTAAATGGATCTAATGTATAGAGTAAAGGGTAAAATGTTGCGATTGCAAGAAAGGCAGCTGCACCTGGTATAGTACCAAAAATTACACCTGCTAAAATACCCAACAAACACCATAATATAGATAACATTATTTTACTTTACCATAATCCAAAATTTTCTGAAATAAATGTTTATCAAATTTTAAACACATTACTAATATAATTACACCGTCAATCATTGAAAAAACACTATGTTTTTTATTGCCGTTGAAATACCATAATGAACCTTGATTGCCTTTGATAACTTTATCATCATAAATCCATTTAAAATCTTTTTCATTACATCTAACAAATCCAACAAATCTAACTTCATCATAACTATAGTCTTCTTTATTAATATCAAAATGTTCAGGAAAATAACTGCCTCTGTCCATCCGTAAAAAGTGACAACGGCCTAACCAAGGTTTCCATGGTTCTAATATTGATTGTAAAGTAGGACATTGTTTCCATACGTCTGTAGGAACATTTATATCGTGGTTGTGTACTACTTCACCTGTATGTACTTCCCATTCTCTTAAACTTGATAAATCAGGAATACCGTGAAGTCCTCCGTCAATACTTGTTACACTTAATCCCCAACGATTATTTGGTTTTTTTGTATTGTAATTATATCTTTTCCAGTCTTTTTCAAAAGGTCTTAATTCTTCTAATAATTTGTCTTTTTTAAAACCTGGAAATTCAATCCAATCACACATTGTACTCAATCTCAATAGAGCTTTATCATTATCATTCATATTATTATTTATAACGTTTATAAATAGTCATATAAATATACATATTGAATTTATAAAAGAATTATGATTTTAAAATACGGAAACCAAACAGTTGATTTTTATACTAAAATACAATCTTTAATTAGTATATCACCTTATAAACAAAGAGCATTAACAGACGTTGATTATGATGATAATGGCATACCTAAACAAGTTGTAGTTTCATTATCAGGTGGTTGTGATTCAGCATCAGCCTTTTTTCTAACAGCTAAATATTTTCCTGATATAGAAATATATCCATTAACATTAAGAGATGTAAATGCTCCTAAAGACGCTGACGCAGCCATTGAAATATCAAAATTTATTAAGAACCGTTTTCCTCATTCAAAGATTAATGATATAGAGGTAGGTTCATATAATGATTTAGATCCAACAACTTATCATAGAGCGGAAAAAATGATAAAGAGTAGAGATGAATATAAAAGTCTTAATTTAGTTCAAATGTCAAAAGTCAATTCAATAGATGATCAGAATAATGCTTTTATGAAAAAGATAGGTAAACCTTTAAGACTTGATGGTATGACAGCTAATCCACCAGTAAAAATTAGAATGGGTTTTGCAGATAAAATGAGAAACTATCATTGGCCTAAACAATGGGGTTCTTTTGAAATTGAAAGAGTACAAGGTGAACCAAGGCGTGATGTGTTTGATAAACCTGAATTGCGTTACAATGTGTATCAACCTTTTTTAAATGTAAATAAAAGATTTGTTGCAGGTGTATTTAAAGAAGAAAATTTAATGAAAGATTTATATCCTATAACGAGATCATGCGTAGGTGGTAAAAATCAAACAAACAATTTCACTGAATGGTGTTGGCAATGTTTTTGGTGTTATGAAAAAGATTGGGCATTTAATGAAGTATCTGATAGTTAGTGGAGATAGTAATACAACTGATGACTTTGATTCTATATCTCATCCTGATATGGACTTTAGTTATAAAAAATGGCCTGAATTATTAGCAGAAAAACTAGGCATGAAAGCTATTAATGTGGCTTTGTCTGCTCAAGGTAATGAATTTATCTACACAACTTTACGAAATGAAATAATTAAAATAAAAGATAAAAGTCAAATTGGTTTAGTTATTGCTGCTTGGTCACAAGCGCCAAGACAAGATTACAAGGACTTAAATGTTCTTAATTTAAAACATGATAGAAGAAAAGGTTGGAGAGCAGTAAGAATTAATACACATGGCAATCTACCCTATTGGGTTGAAAAGTCTCTAGGGCATTATTTAGATTTTCAAATACTATGTGAAAGATATAATTTAACTTATGTTCAGTTTCAAATGATAGAACTTTTTGAACATTATTTAGAAGGTTTAATGCCAAGTCAAAGTGATATTGAGTCAGGAGCAGATCCTAATTTTAAAGATAAATATCCAGGAAATGAAAAACAAGATGAAAAAATTATATTAAGAACAATAATGAAATATGAAGACAAATTAAATATTTCTAAATTTATGGGATGGCCTCCTGTAAAAAAATTAGGCGGATTTAGATTAAAAGATAAACTTGATTTATGGTCAAATAAGCAATCACTAAATAGAGTATCTTATTTTGATAATCACCCTAATGGACTAGGACATATAGCTGTTTGTGATAAGATAAATATGTTATTAGAAGAATACCAAATTTTAAAGAAAGTAAAATAATGAGTGAAAAATTTCCCAACTGGCCTGATACAGATATAGAAAGTCGTTATGATTTTTTAGATGAGGATAAAAAGCAGGATAAAGAACTACCTAAACATATGACTAAAGGCGGTCCTGGAGATAAATCTACTGGCGGTAATGTTAATACTGATTCATGGTTTCAAGAACCTCAAAAAAAATATGATTCTTTAGGTCGTAAAAAACTTAGTTATATTCCAGATTTGCTTAAAAAAGGATCAATAGCTCAACAAGCAAAAGACAAAGAGATTTTCTTTTGCGATATTCCTTTTACTCAATTATATATGGAAATAGATGGCAATTATCAACCATGTTGTTTTGGTAAACCTGACGGTAAACATAATATACTTAATACATCAATGAAAGAATGGATGATTAATAGTGAAGCTCTTAATGGTATTCGTAAAGAAATGCTTGACCCCAAAGAAAAAGAATTTAAAAACGTAAACAAATATTGCGTAAGATGTGTTTCAGATGAAAAAAGATATGGTAAGTCTAGAAGAACTGCTTGTATGAAAATTCATACTAACGATTTTGATTTTTGGGGTAAAGTAGATAGATCAGCACAATTATTTAAAGCAAGTGGTCTATTTGATTTTGACGAAAGAATTATAGAAGTTCAATTAAAAGTTTATGGATCAGAGTGTAATTTAGACTGTTATATGTGTACTCACCAAAATTCTACTATTCGTCAAAAGGTTGCTAATGATGGTGTATGGAATGACGCTATTTTTGGAGAGTTAAATAAAGAAACACTAGATCATTTTAAATGGGTGACTAGAGATAAAACTAATATAATTAAAGAACCAGATGTAAAACTAGATGAACATGGTGATTATGTAATACCTAAACTAAAAGCTCAAGTAAAAATTCAAAACAAAAAGTCTATGGTAGATCAAACTTTAGAGTTGGCACCATACATAAGAAGTATAAAGATTATTGGTGGCGAACCATTAATTATGAAAAAACATTATGAGTTATTAGACAAGTTAATAGCATCAGGTCACGCCAAACATATCTATCTTAAATATCAAACAAACTTAACAGAAACAAAAGGTGGTAAACATAATATATTTGATTACATACCTAAATTTAAAAGAGTTTCTATGGTTGCTTCTGTTGATGGTGTAGGTAAAACCATTGAGTACATGAGAAGAAGATGTAATTGGGATAAAATTAAAGATAATCTTGCCTTGTGTGCCAAATATGATAATGTAGATGCCGACTTTAATGGCTTAGTTTCTTTTCTTAGCGTTATGAGATTTTATGAGGTTATAGATTGGTGTATGACTGAGGGTAAAGATATGATTGACCAAGTAAATTGGGCTATGTTAGAATCGCCTCCGTTATTAAGAGCCAATAACTTACCTCAAAAAATAAAAGATGATTTAATACCAAAATACAAAGGATGGCCTGATATACAAGAGGCACTTCGTATGCCTGCTGAAGAAGGATTAGATATTCAAGAAGTATTTGATTATTTACTTGACGCTGACAAATATTATGAAGGCACTAAATGGGAATTACATTTATTTGATGTGTTTCCAGAATTAAAAGAATATTATATACCAAAACATCAAAGAAATAAGTAATGGATAGTTGGCATAAAGATTACATACTAAACAAAGAAGAATATCAAAAACTTTTTGATGTTACTATGCAAAAAGAACAGGAAACTAATGTCGAGTTTCTAGAAAAAAGTCTTACTAAATTGACTGGAAGAAATTATGCTATTGCATGTAATAATGGAACAGACGCTTTACACTTTTCATTAATAAGTTTAGGTATCAAACCAGGTGATGAAGTTATTACGACCAACTTTTCTTGGATATCTACAGCTTCATGTATATCAATGGTTGGTGCTACTCCTGTATTTTGTGACATAGATATTTCATCTTATCATTTATCACTTGATAGTATAAAGAATATGTATTCAGATAAGACAAGAGCAATTGTATACCCTCATTTATTTGGTAATATGTCAGAAACAAAACATATAATAGAATTTTGTAAAGAAAAAAATATAGCATTTATAGAAGACGCTGCTCAATCATTAGGTGCTAGTTTAAATGATGTTAAGGCAGGTACAATAGGTGATATTAGTACATTAAGTTTTAATGCAAACAAAGTAATTGCTGGTATTTCAGGTGGCGGTGCTATATTAACAGACAATAAAGAATATGCTAATACAATTAAAAAATTAAGAAAACATGGTGACAACGAGATGTTAGGTTACAACTCTAAAATGCTATTAATGAATGCTACTTTTATAAATTATAGATTGAATAAAATAGATAGCTACCAAACAAAAAGACAAGAAGTTGCTAAAAAATATGATGAACAATTAAAAGATTGTGTAATTATTCAACAAACAACAAACGGTCTTAATCATAACTATCACAAATATGTTATCAGATTACCAAACAGAGAAATTAGAGATGAACTAAAAGAAAAACTAAAAGCAAAGGTTCACTACAGTAAGCCTTTATCTGAGAATATTATGTATAAAAATATCTATCATAGAAAAGATAGTATGTTTAATTCTAAAACAGTATGTGATACAATATTGACATTACCAATTAATCCTTATATGACAGATGTTGAAATAAATAAAGTTGTCAATATAATTTTAATTGTATTAGATCAAGAAGAAACTAAATTTTTAAACAACATGAAGAAACTAATAGGTGATGATTATATTGATAAAAGTCTAATAGGTGAAATTAATGAACCTATTTATGATTATATAATAGAGAAATGTTTTCAAACACCAGGTTATGTTGAAGAAGTAACATTTAAAAATACTAAAAAATTAAAGATTGCGTTTAATAAATTTTATGAAAAACTTACAAGAAATACAAAATGAATATTTGGCCATAGATTTCTTTTTATCTATGTCGTGTAATAAGAATTGCCATTATTGTACTAGTTACACTTTAGAAATGCGTAACTTGACCGTAGATATGGACTTTTTAAGAAAAACTTTAGGATTTCTAAAAGACTATAAAGTAAGAGTTAATCTATTAGGTGGTGAGCCTGGTTTAATCAAAAATTTAGATGAAGTAATTAATGAGATTAAGAAAAATCCTAATTTTTTTTGTTCAGTATTATCTAATTCATTTGTTAGAAAGAGATATCCTTATATATTAGAAGACAAAGATATATTATATGTTGAACATAATATATTGGATTGGTACGAACATGAGGTAACTAAACTTGGTAACTTTGATTTTGTGCCTGAAAATGACATGAACAACTATAATGTAGTTGTTAAAACACCAAACTATTACTCTTATAATCATAAGTATCCTGAAATAGTAAAACAATTAGATCACAAAAATACCATGTGGAAAGCATTTAATGGTAGATCAAAAGAATTTACAGACGTATTACAAGCTGCTGAAATAGATCGTAAAATGTGTGCAGCTTTCCCTATGGTACCTGTTATAGACTTTGAAAAGAAACATATTGTACATTGTAGTAAGAAGTTTGCCAATAATAGTGAACTTTCTAAAACCTTTGACCTAACGCAGGAGAACGTAGATAAGATGATGAACTTTAGATTGTTCAAATATGAGAACTATTGCAAAACCTGTACTGAATGGGTGCAACCTAAGGGTCATTTTCCAATGAGAAAGTATGCGAGGTTATTAAATGAGTAATATAACAAAAGCACTAGAAAAAAGAGCTCATGTTGTTAATTATAAAACAAATATAGAAGACATACCTGATAGATTTGAAATTGAAAAAATATTAAGAATAGGTTACCCATTAGCAACATCAAAACAAAATGCTTTTCCATATATAGCACATGTATTAGGTCCAAATAAAGAAAGAAGTGCTACTCTATATAAAATGTGTGAAGGAAATAAAATAGAATTTGATGGAGATGTAGGAAAAAAGTATAACGCAAATCCTAATCTGTTTCATATAGCATCAGCACCCTGGACATTAATATTTACACCAAGAGTTGCTCCAGGTAATCAATTTGCTAGAGAACAATGTGAAAAAACAGGCACTAGGTGGGAAATGGGTGAAGAATGGTTTATACCACATGGGAGAGAAAGTTGGAGTATAGAAGTTGGAATGATTGCTAAAGCAATTACAGGATCCGTTTTAGACAACGGCTGGGATACTTCATATAATATTTGTTTTCCAAAGAAGTTGTCGAAATGGGAAACAAAAGAAAATTATTTTAAGTTTATTAAATATTTTCCGTATCTAATACAAACAATAGGTAGATCAGAATTATATAAATGGCAAAATATGAGTGAAGACAGTTTAAAAAAAGATACTCGTCCTCTATTTAGTGATATCTTTTCATTTGAGGACGATAATGAGTAAAAAAGACGATAATAAAAAAAACGAATTAGACCCAAAATGTTTTGATCGAAGACAACACAATTATGGTTTTACTAATAGAGGCGAATTAATACCATGTTGTTGGTTAGATAATCAAAACAATAGAACTGATCCTACATATCAAAAACTATTATCAGTTAGTAATATTAAAGACCATGATAGTGTAGAGGATATATTATTACAACCAGAGTGGATTGAGTTTAATAAAAATCTAGCAAAAGGAAAAGGGTTTCCACAATGCCACAAAATATGTAAAAAAGAGGCAAAGTTTCAAAGACAAACAATATATGAACCTGGCTTTGATAAAAGAGTAAGAGATACATAAAATGGATACTCTATTTAATAGAAGAGGTATCAATATCGATATCACACATAGATGTCCATTAGAATGTAAAAGATGTCAAAGATACACTTCATTTACAAGTAAGGGGTTAAAAGTTCCTGGCGAAGACATTTCTATTGAAGATTTTGAAAAAGTGCTTAACTTTTTTAATCATATAAATTTTTGTGGTCAAGTATCTGATCCTGTTCATCACCCAAAATTTATACAATTACTAGAAATGATATATGCAAGAAAAAATCATACAACCAGTATTCATCATGCTTCAGCAGCTAAACCTTTAAAGTGGTATCCTAAAGCCTTTGAAGCAAATCCAAGAGCTCAATGGTGGTTTGGTATAGATGGTTTTCCTAAAGATAGTCATAAGTATAGAACTAATCAAGACGGTGAAAAATTATATAATATAATGAAAGATAGTATTAAGTATTTAAAGAATACACCTATATGGCAATTTATTGTATTTAGCTTTAATGAAAATGATATTGAAGCATGTAGAGATATGGCAGATAAAATAGGAGTAAAATTTGTAGTAATTAATTCATCAAGGTGGATGGGTCCAGGTGATCCTTTGAGACCTACAAATAAAAATTTAAGTTTAGATAGGACTCAAGGTAAATAAAATGGATTTGAATAAATCATATACTGTTTTACTTCTAATTGACTTTCTAGGACACCCTATATTAGGTGATGAGTATGTAAATAATAGAAGATACGCTGAACTACAAAGATTTGTGCTTTGTAATAATATTGATAGAAAAAAAACAATTATAGTTTCAAATATGGAAAGAAACTACGATACAAAATTAACAGAAATATTAAAAATGGCCAAACAACATTATGATTTTAATGTTTTACAAATTGATGAACCTCATTCAAATGATGACGGAAAATATTCTATTAAAAAAATTTCAGATTTAATATTTGAAGTTACAGGTTGGACAGTTAAACCTAGTAAAACTCAAATAATTATAGGAGGTTGTAATTTAGGAGGTTGTGTTGTTAATGCAAAAGAATTTAGTGCTGTGCATTGGTCAAATTTAGGATTTTATACTACAATACACTTACCCATGTGTGCAGAATATGAACAACCAGGAGTAAATCAAGTTGAAAGAGCTTACAATGGATTTAAACAATTATACGAACATATACAAGATCATAAATCATTTAATATAAACTTGACAGATAAATTTGAACAATTAAGACTTTCGTATAATGATTAAAGATAATCCTAATGATAAACTTCCTGAACATTTAACTAAAGGTGGTCCTGGCGATAAGTTTTTAGGAGATGGTAAAGTAGATACATCTAAATGGTTTGAGGATCAAAGAATACATTTAGGTCCGTTTGAAAAACAAATTAAAGAAGAAAACATTTATTTTTGTAGTGCTCCTTTTCAACAGTTATATACAGACGTTAATGGTGATTTTGCACCATGTTCTTGGGCTGACGTAAATCAATTTGGTTCTAATATAAGAAATACATCAATAAGAGATTGGTTTGAAAATGATCTTAAACTAAATCAACTACGAAATGAAATGATAACACCCGGTTCAGATTTAAAATTAACAAAAAAATCGTGTGTATCATGTATTAAACAAGAAAAATTATATGGCAGATCAAGGAGACAGGCTTCTTTAAAAATACAAAGTAACAATGATGGATTATGGCCTGAAATGGCAAAGGCAGTTGAGGCATTTAAACATACAGGTAGAGGTCATTTAGAACATAAAATTTTTGAAGTACAGATTAAAGCATTTGGTAATCAATGTAATCTAGATTGTTTTATGTGTCATACTTATGATTCATCTACAAGAATTAAAACAATGAACTCTGATGAACTAAAAGATCAAACAACATTCAACAAATACGGTATTGAAAATGGCAACAAGACTAAAGTTAATCAGATTAAAGGCGCACCTCTTAAAGATATAATTGATCAAATAGTAGATATTTCCCCCTACATTTATAATCTTAAATTAATTGGTGGCGAACCATTAGTTATGAAACAATATTATCAATTACTTGACGCAATAATAAAAACAGGTTTAACTAAACATATGACAGTAAAATTTCAAACTAATATGTCGGTTTTAGGACATGGTAAATATAAAATTACAGATTATATTAAATATTTTAAAACGTTTGAAGTTACTGTATCACTTGATGGCATAGGAAAAGCTGATGAATATATTAGACGTAGATCAAATTGGGAAGATATAGTTAATAACATTAAAACAATACGACAATTTCCTAATGTAGAAATAAATGTAAATGGGACTATATCTTTTTTAAGTGTTTTGAGATTTTACGAACTTATAGAATGGTTTGATAACAACAAAGAATTATTTAAACAAATTAACTGGTCTAATATAAGAGGGCCAGCAAAGTTATGTGCTAATGTTTTACCTGATGAAATAAAAGAAAAACTTATACCAAAGTATAATAACTTTCCTGATATACAAAATGTATTAAGAGAAGACAATAACGGATTATCTTATTTAGACACAATTGACTACTTATTATCATTGGATAAATATTATAAAGATACTAAATGGAACATGAATTTATTTGATGTGTATCCTGAATTGAAAAAATATAATGAGAAAAAAAGAGTGAAAAAAATATATTCATTAGCTTTAAATTTACATGATCATAATGCATATGATGGTGTATGGCATGATCAAAGAGAAAGAGAAACTAGATTTAAACACAATCTACCATACAAAGTAGAAGCGTATGCTCATCAATCAGATATATTAAATCCTACTGACTATCGTTTAAATAATGAATTTATGCTAGATTATTGGGATAAACTTGAACGAGACGGAACAAATGGTATTTTAGCATTTACTTACACATATGGTGGTATTAGAAATTGTAAAGAGTTATTACCAAAAGATATATTTAATTATGAGCCTAAAAAATTGTGGGACTATTATCTCAAAGATGATATATACTTTATAGACCATCATCAATCACATGCTACATATGCCTTTCTTAATTCAGGTTTTGAACAATCTGATATATTAGCAATAGATGGTATAGGATCAAAATATAGATGTGTATTCTTTGACAAAAATCAAAACTTAATAGATTTATCAGATAAGTTACCAATTGGATGGTTATGGAATCATATGTCAAATTTAACAGGATTTGGAACACTTGGCGCAAGTAAACTTATGGGTAAAGTTGGTTATGGAAAATATAATCAATACTATTATGACATATTTGAAACTATTTTAGATGGACCTATAACAGAAAAAAAACAAAAACATTTTAAACATATTAAATTAGATAGTATAGATGATTTGGCGTTTACTCTACAAAAATTTACAATAGATAAGATAAAAGAATTTGTTTATCCTTTAAAAAGTTGTGATAATTTATGTGTTGCCGGTGGCGTAGCTTACAATGGATATATGAATGAAGAATTTACAAAACATTATAAAAATGTTTTTATACCACCTGCTGTAGGTGATGAGGGTCAAGCTTTAGGAACATATCAACATGCTGACTATGTATTAAATAAAAATATTCATAAAACAAAAACGTTTGCTGGTAAAGAATATGAATATAAAGGTGATGAAAAATTAACATCATATAAAGAGATAGCACAAGCAATAGCAGATGGCAAGATTGTAGGTTGGTTTCAAGGTAAGTCAGAAAGTGGTAATCGTGCATTAGGTAATAGGAGTATATTAGCAGACCCTCGTAATCCTGATATAAAAAATATTATCAATCACACAATAAAAATGAGAGAAGATTTTAGACCATTTGCACCAGTTGTATTAGAAGAACACTATAAAGAATATTTTGATACAAATAGTCCTAGTCCTTACATGTCAAGAATATGTAAAGTCAAAACAGATAAAGTTCCTGGTGTTACACATGTTGATAATACGGCTAGAATACAAACAGTAAACAAAGAACAAAACAATAAATTATATGAACTAATAAGAGAATTTTATGTAATCACAGGTATACCCATGCTATTAAATACAAGTTTTAATTGTCAAGAACCTATTGTAGAGACACCTGAACATGCTATGAGAACATTTAAAAGAACAGCCCTAGACATGTTAGTAATTAATGATTGGATAATTAGAAAATGAATATAAAATTATTAGAAACTATAATGAATTTATTAATAACACCTGATATGAGAGAAGTTATTAATACACCAGATTTAACTAGAAATAGAATAAGACAGTTGAGACAAAAAGATTTATTAGATTCATTTAGTCCTAATCAGTTCACATCAAAAATAAATTTAATTAACCATATTGATAGTTTAAATATTTTAACAAAAGAATCTGAAATAGTTATATTTGGTAGTTGGTATGGAAGTATATTGATACCAGCATTTTATAATAAAGTTAAAAAAATTACATGTATAGATCAAAATAAACATGTTACAAATTTTGCAAAATATACTTTATTTAAAGGCCTAGATGTGGAGTGGATTTCAGATGATGTGTTTGCTACTTTTAGAGATAAATTTAAAAAAGCAGATTTATTTATTAATACTTCTTGTGAAAATATGAGACCTATGAGAGATTGGGGTCCAATAGGACCAAAATCAAAATTTAAATATTCTAAATTTGGTATACCTACAACCTATAAAGAACCTTGGTGGGATAGAGTATCACCAGCTTACTTTGCTTTTCAATCACATAATATATATGATATACACGATAGTGTAAATTGTGTTAAAAATATTAAAGAATTTAAAAAACAGTTACCAGATAAATCAGAGGTATTAATAGAAGATGAAACACCATTTGAAACAGGTACTAGATTTACATTAATAGGTAAGATATGAAACGAGTAATCTATAGTTTATATGTAGATGTACCAGCTAAAGAACACTTTGGCAATTCTAAAAACAGACACGATACAGTAGATAAGGCAAATGTAACGATCAATGCATTTAAAAATCACTATGACAAGTTAATTGAAACAAAAATTACATATGCTGAATATTGTAAGGCAGACTTTGTAATGTTTGAGTATGATGAACAATATAAAACTTTCGAAAAAAATTTCTTAAAAGATTATCCTGATTTTACTGGTTATGAAATAATTAACTTTTATAAAATACATTTATTATATGAGTTATCTAAAAAATATGATGAGATATTATATTTAGATTTTGATGTAATACCTTTTACAAATGAATCATTTTTTAATTCGTGGGATTTGTCAAAAGGTATTTGTGTGTATAATAATAACGAACATGTAATTAAAAGTATGTCTGTTAATCAAAGTATTAGAAGTCCGTCAGCAAAATATTACAATTGCTTAGCTATGTTACTAGAACATGGTTTAAATTCAAGAAATGATGTTATTAATACAGGTATTATTGGTGCAAGAAAAGAAGATATACAAAAATTAGATTTCTTTGGTAAATTTAAAGACACAATTGATTTAATGACAAAATTAAGAAATGATACAAGTGGTCTATACCCTCAAAATATTATTGACATGTTTAGATATGACAATGAGACAATCTTTTCATTTAAAAAAGAAGTTAACAATTTAAATATACAATGGCTTGATAATAAATGGCATTATTTTTTAGATAAACAAAAGTTTATACCTAAAGATACAAAATTAGTACATTGCATTTGTAAAGACTTTGATTTAGTCTGGAGAAACTATGCTTAAGATATGTACTGTATATTTTGATGGTTTTTATACACCAGATTATGTAAGTAAATTATATAAAAGTTTAAAACAAAATAGCACTATACCTTTTGAGTTTATATGTTTGAGTGACACAAATGATATAGAAGCTGATGTAATATTACCTTATAATCATCATAGTGATATTAAAAAACACTGGCACAAACTAAAGTTTTTTAGTCCTCATTTTGGTGGACAACAACCAGGTGATGATATTATAATAATGGATATAGATCAAGTTATTGTGGATAATGTAGATGAATTAATAGGGCATCCTGTTGAAGAAAATGAATTAGTATCTTATGGTCAATGGTGGGATAATAATTTAAGATTAAATGGTGGGTTTTATAAATTTAAGTCTGGTAGTTTAAAAAAAATATGGGACGACTTTTCATTAAATCCAGAATTTTGGCAACTTAATTATTATAACAAAGGTGTTGTTCATTACAAATATTATGGTGAACAAAACTATGTTAATTGGAAAGTACAAGAAAATAATATAAAATTAACTACAACACCAAAAGAATGGTTAGTTAAATATACCGATAATTTACAAAATAATATACAATTAAATAAGATGTATGCAAAAGAATTTAATACAGACTATATGATTATGGGTAATGAAATAAATGAAAAAATCAAAGTTATACATTTTACAGGAGTAGGAAGAAAAATAAATGAGAATTATTTGTTGTAGATTTGGTAATAAGTTCACTCAATGGCATGTTGATAACTTAAAACATATGATAGATGAATACTCTGGTTTAAAGTATGATAGCTTTGAAGTTATTGAAGATGATCTATATGGTAATTGGTTTAATAAACTTCAAATGTACGATAAGTTTAGAGATGGTGAAAATTTATACTTTGATTTAGATATGATAATACATGATAAGTTACCTAATTTAATTAGAAAAAACTTTACATTATTAGATGACACTTGGTGGAGAGAGCCTGCTCATACACCTTTAAACTCATCTATTGTTTCATGGACAGGAGATGTATCTTATATATGGGATAAATTTAAAAAAAATGATGCTTATTACTTACAGACTTATACAAAAGGCAGTGATGAATGGTATTACAAAAATATTAAATATGAAACATACGATAGAGTTTGTCCTTCTATAAAAGATTATATCTATATGAGACCACCAATAGGAAGTATATGTACACTAGGTCAAATGCACCATCTTCAAGAAAAAGGTTGGACAGGTTGGTATAGTGATTATTTTTTACCTCGTAAAAATATACCATATGTAGCAAAATGGATATTAAAAAATAAAAAACATGATTTAATTTATACTTCTTTATCAAATTTTTGGTCTATTGTTGAAAATGATGAAAATACAGTTGTACAGCATTCATTTTTAAATAGAAAATATACTTTAGATAGAGGCGCCTTTTTAGCAAAAGATGGTATGTCTATTGCATACTGGATAAAGTTTGAAAGCCATGAAACTTATCGTAAATGGAAAAAAGAATACGATAAACTTCCTCGTTTAGACGCTGATCTATCTTATGAAAGAATTTACAAAATACCTGATACTTACATACCGTATAGAGATGGTAAACCTTTTATGGTTTGATAAATAATAATATGAGTATAGAAAAACTATTAGATACAAGACGACAAGTAAAAAGTTTTGATCATAAAAATATTCCTTCTAAAGATGTTATTGAAAATCTTTTAAAAGCAACCTGGAAATTAGTACCATCTAAACAACATTTAATGCCTTATAAAGTACATGTTTTAGGTCCAGATCGTAAAAAAGAAAAAGAAGTTTTGTTTAATCAATCAACTATAGTTGAAGAATTAGTACAGGCTGAAAATGGTACACCAGAAAAATTAAAATATCCTTCTAATAAGTGTACACACATTCTTGCACCCTATTTGTTAATATTTACACCTAGACTATCTAAAGGTAGCCCAGCAGTTAGACAAAGAATTAAAGATGGTCATACATATATTGTTTGTGATCCAAAAAGATATAGAGAAGATGTCGAAGTAAATTGTATTGAAATAGGCATGTTTGCTACAACATTATCTACCCTTGCTTTAGAAAAAGGAATAGATATTTCATATAATATAAATTTTGCTCATTGGCCTAAATGGAAATATTTATGGAAAGAACTGCCGTTTGTTGATGAGCCGCCATATTTGTTGATGAGTTTAGGGTATAGAAGATACAAAAATATACCAAGACCATTAATTGAAGACGAATATAAAGAAGATATAAATGAAATAATAAATTGGACTTAAATGAATATAGTATGTACATCAAAACCAGGAGATGGATTATTAAGATACAGTTATGAACATTGTTGTCACATAAATTATACAGGCATAGAATGTAAATTAATTATTATATGTAATCCAAAATTTAAACCCGAAGATTATATAAAAGCAATTACAGATCAATATAAAACTTGTGAAAATATTGTTTTTGATAATTATACTCCTACTAATACAGAAACTACTTTAATATTAGGTAGAAGTATGTTAACATTACCTTATTTAGATATACACAATTATACAAAAGATCAACAACTGACTTTACGTTTATGTTTTAGAAATACTTTATTTTCAGTTTATTCAGAAAATCATGTAGAACAATATCCAAAAGCACTAGAATATTTTAAACCTAAAAAGGTTTATGATCTATGCGATTATGAAGTTTATCCTAATGGTGTTGGAGTTCAATATGAAAAAATGATAAATTTTGAATGGTATAAACCAATAAAAAATGATATTCAATTTAAATATTTGTTTTTAGGAACAAACGAAACGTATTATAAAGAAATAGAAAAACATATACACAAATATCCAGATCATGGTATTGTAACGTATAATGAAAAGTGGATTAATCCTAAGTTAAATAATTTATTTGCACCTATTGAAAATATATTAGGTAAGTTTGAAACTTATGTATATTCAAAACCAAATTTTGACCCAGCACCTAGACTATTTGTAGAGTTCAAATGGCTAGGTAAAAATGTAGAATATTTAAGAGATAAAAATATAAAAGATGGTGGTATGATATATTGGAATAGACCAATACCCACACCATCTATGTATTATGCTAATATAAATGTATTTGTAGGATTATTTGAAAAAAGTGAGATGTATGCCTAATTTATTCTTTAGTCATAATCTTTAAAGCATTTAATATTATTTCATTTTTATTTTTTGCTTGTCTAATACTTTTTTTTGTTTCAATATCTTCCGAATTTTTAATTTCATCAATTTCAAACAATTCAAGCTTTAAAGCAAAAATTGCGTCTTCATTTTCAGGATCTTTAATTAAATATTTAAAAAAACCTTGAACAATTTTTCCTTCTTCAAATTGAAGACCCTCAGCAGTTACCAGACCTGACTCTTTAGCAAATTCAATAGCTTGTTCTCTATACAATTGACTTTCTAATTTTTTTTTATTATGAGTATCTTCATGTAATTCATCTAAGGTCTTAATATTCATCAATTCCTTAAACATATCATTATTTTCATCATATGGTATAACAGTAGGTATTACAGTTTTTCCGTCTTCACCTCTTGCTAAAATTTCAATATTTTGCCTTTCATTATCTACAAAAGACGCTTCTATAAAATTTTCTTTATTGAACATTTTTATTCTCCTCTATATAACCATACAAATTTGTTTTCGCATGCCATCCTAGACTATTTAGTATTTTTGTATTGGCAGTATTATTTAGTCTTTCAGTTTCATCAGCAATTCTATTTTCATAATCTATTTTAAAATAGTCAGCTATATCTATTAGTTTATTGGGTATACATGTGCCTACGTCTATAACACCTCTTACATCATTATGTAAAACCGTGTAAATTGCTGATATTACATCATCAACATGTATGAAATCTCTTGTATGATTTACATTTAGATACTCTATATCATTTTTAAGTATTTTAGGTATTAACATTGTCTCTCTGGCACCAGGTCCATAAACTGTTGTAAATCTCATACCTAAACTATTAGGGTGTTCTAGTTGTTCCATACTATACTTACTCATTGCATACGGATTTCTCCATGGTTCATAAGCAGTTGATGAACTTGCATAGATAACTCTTTTTGTTTTATAGAAATCAAATATACGTTGACTTCCTATTACATTTGTCTTCCAATAATCTGCTGGATTATTTAAACTATCTCTTACACCAGATAGGCCTGCTAAATGTATAACTGTTTCTATATTGTGTGGAAAATCACATGATATAATATCATGTCCTGTTAACTTATCTATTGCAATAATTGTATGATCTTTTGATTGTAGGTATTGTAATAACCTATTTCCAATGAAGCCTTTATGGCCTGTTAATAATATATTCATAATATAAATCTATTTATCTACGATTTATTTATTCTTAAAAAATAAGTATTTTGTGCCACAGCAGATCCAGAAGGAAACTCTTGTGTTCTATAATCATTAGCATTTACAAATCTTTGTTGATATGTTGAACTATTTAATTTAGTATCTACCATACCTGTTCCTCTAGTATTACCAGAACCTGAAGTACCTATATTGTAACTTAAAGCATATCCATCACCTGATGAAACTGCTGTATATCTCATCCATTCTTGTAAAAGAGATTGAAAAGCTGCGTCTGTATATTCTCTAATATTATTGTTTGAATCTATAGAATATGGAGCTGTAAAACTAGTATTTGTTCCTGTTATTTTATGTAAATAATAATTGTTTATAGTTGTTGGTTGATCTTGCGTTTCATTAATACCACCTGCTGTATAAGCAGCTGCGTTTGCTCTTGTATCTGTAAATATGGCAGTAGATGAAACTAATGTAGAACCTGACACACTATTGGATGCGTTAACATGATAAGTTCCACCTTGATCTGTACCAGTTGAACCTGAAGCTAATAAATCTATTGCAGGATGTAAAAAAGTATCTTTAACGTCTGCAATATTCATTGCTTGAATTTGTCCTGAAGAATTATAATAAACAGGCCATGTTTTTCCTGTGTCTGAGGTAGGAGATACACTAGCGTTTGAATGACTTACTTTGTCATAAGAAACTGTAACTGTTGATACGTTTGGGGTTTCACCAGCAGTGTCAAAGTTTGTAGCGTCTGTTGTAGCTGCACCAGCTTGTAATCTTGTATCTGACATAGCAGATAATGTACCACTACTACCAACAACGCTTAGAGATACACCTGGATTTAATGAATATTGATAAACTGCTTGCTTAACAATTTCTGTCACCATTGATGTTGACATCTCTCGCAAGTTATTGCTTACATAATATAAAGGTTTTCTTACTGCCATAATTACTCCTAAGCACCTGCACCAAATAATGTTTTTAATGCAGTTCCTGATGAGTTTAATATTTGTAATGTAACTACTGTTTTTAATTCGTTTTGACCAATTGAGTCATTAGCCATCATTGATTCAGTTACAGCGTCTATTGAACCTGTTGTAATAACTGTTCCTGATTCATTGGGAAATCCTATTTCTCTATCAGCTGTTGGGTCAATAGCAAAAACTTGTGTTTCAAAATTGTCTGCTGTAGAACCTTCAAATACAACACCACCTACATTTGTTGAAGCTGTGTAAAAATGTCCGTCAGTTGCTACATCTTTTGAACCAAAATTAACATAGTCGAGTGAACTTGTAATATTATCTGCTGTTAATGTTTTACCAGCAGAAAGAATTAAATTATCATTTACAGTAATTGCAGCTGCATTTGAAGAACTAATTGTATTACCACTAATTGCAATTGTACCTAAAGCATGTGTTGTTCCTGAACTTGAAAATGAATTACCAGTAATCGTACCTGTTGTAGTTAAATTTTCATTACCAAAAGAAATGCTACCACTTGAATCTGTAATAGATCCATTTGTTAATGACATATTACCAGTAGATACGGTTGGTACTGTTAATGATGTTGTAATTGATACAGCACTTGGCAAACCAATTGTTAATGTGTCAGTTGCACTTACAACTGCTTCAATTTCATTTGTAGTTCCTAAAACTGTTAATGTATCACCACCACCAACAATTTGTTGAGCATTTGCACTGTCTTTTACTGTCCAACCTGCAGTAGATGTAGCGATACTAATAGTTTCATTCATAGCGCCAACTAAATTAGTTGAACTAATAGAACCACTTAATAATGCGATATCACCAAAATCATTAGCCGCCATATCGTTAAATGTGGTTCTAAATGTTTCTAATGTATCTGTTATTGCTATATTTTTAACTGCCATTGATTATCTCTTTTAGTAAACCTTTTATTTCTCTTAATTCGGTCTTTAAATTATTTATATCTTTTACCGCACTTCGTATTTGATCACCATGTTCTTCTCTTGCCTTAATTCTTTTCATGTAAGTTTCATATTCAGTTATATTAGTATTTACAATACCATTTGAAGAAACTTCTCTTACTAAATGATTAAAACCTTTTACTTGTAGTCTAGACATATTATACTGCTAATGCAAGCCCTCTCAAATCTTTTACTCTAGGTGCGTGTGATGAATTTGTCGCTTTCATAACAATTTTTAATTGAAACGCTGAAAACTCTGTTAATGCACTTGCACTATATTTGTATTCTTTAAACTCATCATTTGATTCTGCTGGTGCAACTGTAGTGTCTTCTTCACCTGCTGTATTGAAAGGTGTCCAGTTTAAGTCTTTTACATTTCTTACCTCATCAGCTGATGTGGTTCTAAAGTAAACTTCTACCTCTGCGTCTGATCTTACATTTGAAGTTAATCTTACTTCAAGAGCTGTAGATGGATTATCTAAAACAATTGGTCTTGTACAATAGATAGCCGCTGATGAAGAACCTGATGGTTGTTCATCATCTTTAAAGTTTGGTGTATTACCATTTGTAGGACTATTAACTCTATTTTGAATTGTTATCATACTAACTCTTTGAGTATCAATAATTGGTGAAAGTTTTGTATTTGTTGTATTTAATGTAGTTGTAACTATTAATGATTTTTCACTAGTAGTCATTTCCTCTGATTGGTTAATATCACTTGCAACCATTTGAGGTGTTTCAAAGTAAATATTATCGTTTGCAATAACACTAATTGCACTAGTTGTAGGTGTTAATGTAAATTCATTTGTTTCACTTCCGTGAATTGATTTACCACCAGTTGGTCTCATTGAAAATCCAATTGATGTTCCTGGTACAGTCATAGTTTGCATGTTTAACATTGCAACATCATATAATCTATTTTGAGTTGCAATAATAGCATTACCGCCAATATCACCTGTTGCATTAGCGACTGTTGAAACTGTTATATCATAACTATCTAAAGTTATATTTGTAAGATTTGTATGTGTTGTGTTTATTTGTGATTGTACTAACCCATTTGTTCCTGATGAAGGAAATCCTGAAATGGTTACATTATTTGCTGAACTATGCATACCATGATTAGGATGAAATACTCTTACAACACCTGAACCAGATGTTGTTCTCATACAATTAGTTTTTAATGTTCTACTAGGTAAAGTATCGTTAGCAAAAGAAGGTGTACCTGTGACATTGCTAAACTCAGCTCTTTTCATTTTAAATTTAATATCTTCATTTTGTTCAGCTGTCCATGTAGAACCATTTTGTGATTTAAATAAAACACCAGCATAAGGTTGTTGTGATATTGTTCTATTAGAACCTAAATTAGTTTGACCAACTCTTGATACAAAAACATTATACTCTTGTGAGTTAGCTAATAATACAAATGCATATTCTGTATTTTCTTGTATGTAAACAGGACTAGGAAATGTAAATGTAGTTGCAACTGTAGCTTCTGTACTTGTACTTACAGCACTTGGATTTAAAGAAACTTCCGAGAATGGTAAAATAGATGTAGCAGGGTATCCGTTTTTAACTTCTCTAATTTGTAAAGTTACAGGAACTTGTGAATCACCAGCTTCTGGTTTTGATTGAAAGAATATGTCTAATGAAGTTAAGAATACACCACCCTCATCATCAACTAGGAATGTTTGAGCTAATGGATCCCACCAACCAACTTGTCTGTCAACTCTTCTTGTTGATGTTCTCGCTAAGTTTCTTGTTTCTGTAGTATTTTCTCTAACAAGTCTAGGTTCTCTTGTTGAAACTATTGTTTCTCTAACAGTATCTAAAGTACCTCTAGCAGTATAATCTTCTTCACCAGCAGTTTCTACATCCGAATTTAAATCATTTGTAGATGAACTTGTTAATCTAAAAACTCTTGTACCTGTTCGCCATCTTGGATTTGCGTCAACTGTAGGGTCAGGTATAGCAAAAGAACCTGATAATGCACCGTTAGCGTCTGATACTAAATTACCACCTAATGAACCACCTGTTGGTGTAACATAAGAAGATATGTCAATATTTTCAAAGAAAGGATAAACTCTTGTGTTAGGTTTAAATCTTGTACCTATAAAGTTTACTGTTCTACTTCTAATAAATGGAATAAATGCAACATTGAGAATTCTATCACCTAATGATCTTCTTACAACTTGTGGAACAAATACACTTCTCACACCTGTTCTTGTTTGATTAACTTGTTGAACTGTAGTAATTTCTTGTGTTTGTAAAACTCTTCTTGGTATACCATGAGCAAAAGTTTGTTCTCTTCTTCTACCACCAATATTTCTAGTACCTGCTTCTACAGGTCTACCAACCCAATTATCTTGCCATTCGTTCCATACTGTACCTAATTGTATTTCAGCTAAGTTAGGATTACCTAAATTGGCAGCCATAGTGTCAAACATACCTTGTTGGTTAACAACTAATTCTGGAACTCTTTCTGTTTCTTTCCACTCATCACCTGCTGGATCTAAAGTAATTGAACCTACCCATGTAAATACGTTAAATGGATTTACATTTAAAAATTTACTAGCAAAAGGTTGGTCAATTAATGTTTGTTCACTGTAAGGAAGTGTTATTAGATCACCAGTTTTTTGATAATTATTATCCGTTCTATCAGTTGACAAGATTGCTGTACCGTCATCATCAGCTTCGATTAATTGTACTGAATCAGTCTTACAAATTGGTCTTGCCTCACCTTGAGCCATATCCATTGCAATTTTGTAATCTAAATTACCTACATCACCTATACCATGACCTGTAAAGTTATCTACGATAAATCCATTTTTAAATCTATCAAAGCCGTCTGCGTCTTGAATTTGTAATTGTTGAGTTTGTGTTTCTAATAATGAGAGTTGTGTATAGTATTCTACATTTTCAATTCTTTTTTCTAGTCTACCTATATCTCTCATTGTATATCTTCTATTATCAATAGTTTCAATTTCAATGTGATCTGTTGAAAGTGTAAAGGCGTCTAGGAAAATTGTGTATAAATGCATTGCTCCATCAAGATTTTTAGGAACTTGTGGATCTAATGATGAAGCACCTTCAACAACTTTAAACTTACCGTCTTTATCTAAAAATATTTTGTCAATTCTAGGTAAATAAAACTCAAAATCTGTATTTACATCATCATTAAATTTTATTACATTTACTGTAGAAGCACCTGTGCCATCAAAACTTCTATCTTGACCACCTGAATTAATTGTACTTGCGTCATCAACTCTTGGTCTAAAATCTAAGCAATCTCTTAAATTATAATTTCTACCTGTAGTGTCTGAACTGTAACTAGGTATAGCTGAATAATCAACAACACCTGAATATGAGTCAACATCAAAATAGTCACCTGGACCATGATTAAAGAAATCAAAGTTAACAAGTAATCTTCCTGTTGGTGTTAATTCACCAGGTTTTAATTTTATTCTACCAATGTCATAGAAGTTATCTCTTTGACCATTGTCTAACTCAAATCTATCTGTAACGTTTGTATGTGATGTTGTAGCAACTGTACTAAAGTCAGGCGCCATAAAAATATTATTAATTCTAAACACATCTGCCTTACCTAAACTAATTCCACCTTGTTTTGTTACGGCTGCTAAAGTTTGAATTTGTGGAGTTGCATTAACTAATGTTTTTGATTTTGAATCTGCTACCGATTTATTAATTGTGCCAATAATTTGCAATTCTGCGTCTGCATAAGCAGTACCAAAATTTAAAGTTAAAGTTTTATTAGCTGGTGAAGTGCTTAATGTGAAAATTGCACCACCTTGAGCATTGTTACCTGTTAAACTTAAAATATCTCCGTTTGCTCCTGCACTTGCTGAATTTATTGCTTGAATTGAAACTACAAAATCACTTTCATTTAAACCTGCAAAAGTTTCATTTGTACCTGCTGTTATCGAAACTGTACCTGAAGATAATTGTTTTACAAATTGTTGTCTAACAGTATAATTTGTATCTGTAATACCTGAATTGCTTGTAGTCTTTAAAGTTTTAACTGCTTTGTTAGGTAAATTAAATATAGTAATATTTTTTTGTTGATCTTGTAATTTACCTCTATTTCTTGTTGCAATAGTTTTAGTTGATACATCACTACCACCTACGGCAGCTGATAATGTCAAACTTGTATCTGATATAATAGCTTCTACAATTTTAGTTACTGATCCACCTGCGTCTGTAGAAATAGTAATCTCATCACCAACTTTTAATTCTGTATTAAATAAAGTACCAAAACCTGTTACAGCTACACCACTATTTGCAACTGATATACTACCAGTAATTTGTAAACTCTCACCATAAGTAGAACTTCTTGATACATCAGCTGTATAACCTGGTGTACCTGTTTGACCTAATTGCTTAACTGCTGAAAAATCATAACTTCTTACGCCTTTAAAACCAACTGTGTCTGATTGAATTATTGTTGTACCACTTGAAGTTGCACCTGTTATAGTTTCACCTGCAACAAAAGTACCATTTACACTTGAAGCAACTACAACACCATGTGTTATATTTCCTGAACTTGTAAAGGCAGTTACGTTTTGTGATGTTGTTCCGTCTGCGCCAAATAATTGAAATTGATTTGCACTAGGATTTCTAACTGTAAATACATCATTAGCCGAAACTGCTGCTCCACCTATTGTGAAACTAGGTGATAAAAACCTTATTTGTTGTCCTTCTTTTAATCCATGACCTGTTGAATTTACTACACCCGGATTTGCTACTGTAATATTACCTGAAGTTATCGCTTTTGATGTAGTTGTAGATAAACTTTCAACCGTAGCAGTCGCACCTGAAGTACCACCTGTTATTTTTTCACCAGTTGTAAATGCAGTATTTGACGTAACATTTAAATGTGTAAACATATTAATGTCAAATAGATAATTTTTGTAAATAGCACTTGTTAAAGATGAACTAGCAAATGTAAGTGATGAAGAAGCACCTGTTACATATTCAAAACCTCTTCCTTTAGCACGACCAATAGATGTTATAGAAGCACCTGTACCTGTGTTTTGTGTACCTCTTGATGATGTTAAAGTATCATAAAGATTAATTCTTTTAAATGCTTCTTTAGAACCAGTTACAAATCCTATTTCAGGCGCACCAAAAATATTAGTAACGTTTACATAATTACCAACATCAAATCTAGTTGTAAAGTTATTTTGTGTATCAAAATCTCTTGCTTTGTTTACATCTACAAAAGTCGTACTTAAAGTTTCAATTTCATAACCTTTGACATATGCCTTACCAGCTCCCATTCCTGCAGCTAATTTAGTTTCTAAACCACCTTTAGCTGAAGTGTAAATACCTCTGTTATTACCGTTGATTAAATGTTCTCTAATATCTAAATCAAAATCTCTTACTGCATAGTCACCAGATTCGTCAAATGTTCTTCTTGCTAATGTATCTTCTAATACTGCATACTCTGTTGATCTAACTTGGTTTTGAATAATACCAGCTTTTAATCTTAGCAACTCAACAAAGTTTGCGTCATCTGTAGCTGTTAATGCTTTTTTAGTTAGAGTTAAATCTATTTTAAATCTATGAGCACCTGGAGCATTTACATTTGAAGTTCCTTGTGCATTATCATTTAAAGATAAGTCATCATTAGGTGTTACAAATGATTCAGTAACTAATAAACCAACTCTGTATGATGGTGTATTTGTATATTTGTCTAATATAATTGTTTGCTCTGCAACATCAACATGAAAACCATTTATGTAATATGTGCCGGCAGCCACATAAGCAGCTGAACCTGTATGACATGAAGTTACTACAGCAGAAACAGTTGTTGATGTTCCTGATAAAGTTGTTGCAACTGATATTGTTTCGCCATGTGTAAAGGCAGTTGATGTATTATTTGTACCTGAAGTTTCGTATTGAACAAATAAAGTATTAGGGTCTGTACCGTCTGTAACCGATACACCAATTACTTTTGCAACTACACCTGAGGTTTGACCTGTTAATTGTAAATCATTAAAATCTGCAAGAGTTAATCCTACTGAAGCTGAGTCTGTAAATGAAGTTAATTTAACTGCATAGTAATTTACATTATAACCTATTTCACCAGGGATAACCATTGCACCTTTTTCAAAAAGATGGTCTGATACTTGTTCTACCTGATTTTGTAAAATAGATTGTGATTGTGTTAACTCTCGAGCCTGTACAGCAAATGACGGTCTAAAAAGTATTCTATGAAACTTTTTTGACTTATTGAAGTCATCATAGTAAGGTGAGAGATTAAAGTCAGTTGGACTTGGCATTTAACTCTCCTAAAATTCTATAACCAGTTTAATATTCTCTGTTTGATCAACAGCTCTTGTAATAGGTGCTCTATTCTCAATATAAAGAATATCACCAGAGTCAGCGTCAATTTCAGAAGCAGAATATCCACTTGTAAATGATTGGCTATTAATTGTACTAGTCGTAGTTGTTGGTGTACCATTAGCACTAGATGATTGACCTGTAATTACATTTGTGCCACTAAAAGCTGTTTGATTACCGTTTGCGTCAACGCCTTCATCATTATGTCTTGTTTGAATATAATATAAAATTTTATTAGTTGAATCCCATTCTACTACTTTACCAACTGCATTTGTTGATGCCTGATTAATTTCTTCATCAACAGTAAATGTTCCTGATATACCAGTTAAATTAACTGCTTTAGTAGCTCTTAATGTTGTAGCTGAGGCAGCAGAACCACCAGATTTAGGATCTCTAATTAATGTAATTTTTCTAAAGTCATTTGCTACAGTAAAGTCACTTGTGTTTGAAGTTTCTTTTCCTTCAAGTGATGTATTCATCATTACATAAAAACCACCTAATTCTTCTACTGCATTAAAACCATGACCACCTTTTGGTTCAATAATTACATCTAACTCTGCACCTGTTAAATTTGTTGCACCAGCTGATACGATTTGTGCATTACTAATTGTACCAAAAGTATAACCTGTTCCAGGAGTTGTTACTGTTACTGCCGTTACAACACCACCTGCAACTGTAACTGAAACTTTACCACCTGATCCATCACCTCTAATATCAATATTTGTATGTGTACCATTTGTACCACCTGAGCCAGCAGATTTAATTTTTACAATATTTATTGCACCATCAACAGCAGCTGCTGATACAGTAGAGTTTGTTGAAACTGCCATAAAATCTGTAGATAAAAAGTTTGCTTGTTGTGAAGCAGATAAAGTGTACATGTATTTCCATTTATAACCGTCAGCAGTTGATAAAATTGTTACACTTGTTCCTGTAGGTTCTACAGTTGAAGCAGTATTGTTATCATTATCTAAACACTTATAAACATTTTTAGCACTTGTTATTACATAAAAACTTGCGTCATGTAAAGTTGAAGCACCACTATTTGCCGTAATATCTGTTGTTGTGCCTGTTGCAAAATCTCCATAATCATGTCTGTAAATATCGTAAGTTGTGCCTGTTGCCCAATTTCTTCTAGGTATTGCAAAAGCAACATCTGAAGTTGTAATTTTTTTAGCTGCCAACATATCATCAAAAGGAATTGTTTGTGAACTAGTATTATCTGAAGGAGT
>Ga0181379_1000089_pt1 | contig 43440 bp, 42 predicted proteins | sample 2SPOviralmetaG_FD_130115 | JGI IMG/M metagenome (GOLD analysis project Ga0181379, IMG submission 130115) | Marine viral communities from the oligotrophic San Pedro Time Series (SPOT) site, San Pedro Channel, CA, USA - 2 SPOT_SRF_2009-07-10 | ecosystem: Environmental > Aquatic > Marine > Strait... | reverse complement strand
CATGACATGCCATGTATTGGTACATTAATCGATCAAAGATTACACACAGGTACGGATTTATTCAAAACGATTGAAGATAAAATCGACAACATTAAAGAAATTTGTGCGAATAATATTCCTAGAATTGATTGTATTCAAAAAACAGATAAGCTTTGTTTTGGTGATAGCCATTCGTTTAGTCAATACACACCAGGTTATATGACTCAACGACACGATGGCTTGACTATGCACGGAGCTCTTAAAAGAGGTTTAGATACTTATGTTTATCCATGGATTAAATCACTTAGAGTTTATATGGGTAATATTGATGTTCGTCATCACTTAATGAGACAAGATAATCCATCGGCCTCTGTAAAAACACTTTTAGCTAACTATGAAGTAGAATTATTAAAACTTCAAGAAAATGGTGTAGAAGAAATTGAAGTGGTTCACACTTTACCTATTGAAAATGAATCACGTTCTTTACCCAAAACAGGTTACTATAAAGGCACACCCTTTACTGGCACATGGTCAGAAAGAACAGCACTAGTTAAAGAAATTAATTCAGGTATTGATGATATGTGTGAAAAACATGGATGGAAATCATATAAACACCCTGAGGTTTATTTTAACGCAATTGGAGAATTAACGTTTGATGTTATGGAAAAACCAAAATCAGTTCATATTGCTAGAGAATTTTACAGATGGGATTTAGTAAATAATTGTCAAAATAAAAAATTAATCAAACAAACAATGTCATTATTCTAATATGAAACTAGACGAAAAATTTAAAATAGAAATTACTTACGCAACATCAAAAGAAGTTGAAATAATTGAAATAGAAACCAAAGACATAGAGTGGTCTATGGGGCAATATCAAAGAAATAGACCTGCATTTAGTTGGAAAATCATACAATAATATGCAAATAAAAACAACCAAATACTACGAAGAATTTTTAAGATATTTTGATTTAGCACAAAAACAACAAGATTTAAGTAATTTAGGTCATGTCCCACATGCAGAATCAAATATTGGAGATGAACTTATGCACCACATCGAACTATACGATGTAGTAGAGCGTAAATTTGCTGGTTTCTCCCAAATAGTAAATGATTGTTTTTATGGATGGTCAAAAGAACATCCATATTGGTCTAGAATGCAAGCTGGACTTTATACTACACAAAGAAAGGAAGTTGCTACTAATTGGTCAAATAAAAGAGATGTTTTTGGATTAGAAGAATGGCTTTATATTTTTATTTTACATAGAGTATGTGGCTCTGCAATTAATTACGCAACTAAGCCATCGGGATATCATAACACAATCTTATTTGATTTATATGACTGTGATACCATTGAAGATATGTGTGAAAAGGTAAAATATCATCCAACACCATTTTATACTTCAGTTGGTTATCAATTTCCTGCATTTCCAAAACCACCAAAGCCAGAAGTAAATGAAGATTCTTTTGTAGGCATGGCAAACTTTAGTAAACCAGAATATGTTTACAAAAGAGGTGGAGATTATTTCTTATGTGAATTCGCACCAAGAATGGCCAGAGACATGGCAAACTTTTTAAGACAGGGTGGCAAAAAAGATTTAAGAGAATTGGGCGAGTGGATGTTTAAGTGGAATGCAGACAATGGTCTAAGAGCTTATAGATTTCAATATGCTGCAGTTATTGCAGATGTATGTGATTGGTTTCCAGATTTCATGAATAGAGAATCAATGTTTTATTATGGTACAAATGCGGTAGAATGTATTGGATATCTTGCAGACCCAATAGAAAATAAAGGCAAAAAAAGTGAAGAATTCTTAGATGCTGTTATGAACAAAATATATGAAGACACAGGGTCTTTACCATATAACGCAGAAGATGTTGCTTGTGATTTTATTAGATGGATAGAAAACTATCTAAGACCGGGTGCAGATTATGCACACATTAATATGGACACTCTTTGGAATTCTTCTGAAATCAAAGACCATCCATTCGGTAGACAAAAAGCAATGTTAGATTTAGGGCTTGTAGAAACATTTAATGGAATGACTTCATTTCCATCAGACGATAAAATATTACAAAGCGCTGGAGTATCAGTTGAAGAGTACAAAAAAAAGGTAGCATCAATATGAGTGAAAATATAAAAGAGATAATAAAAGAACCAAAGGTAATAACACCTCAACAAGAGGCGCTCTTTACGTTTGAAGATGATGTTACACAAGAGTATAGAAATATCACATATGACGGTACCTCTACAGATATTGCATTTAAAAAGAAAAAGCCAGCAGAAAGTTGGATGAAAGATTGGTCAGAAGAAATGAGGCTAGCAAAGTTTTTTGAATTTTGTCACGAGTTTGATAAGAGAGAAGATAAACTTTTGTTAGAAGACTATCAGATATTTTCCCATAGACTACATTGGCACGAGCATCCTTATTGTTATATGATGCAAAAAGAAACAGACTTAGAGAAGCTACTTTATTATACCATTGTTTTCTCTTTTTCAAATGAACATTGGGGTACAATAACTCGCTTAATTAATGAAGGTGAAGAAAAGACTAGGGCGCATTTTGTAGAAAACAGACATGCAAGAAATGATTTATTTCAAATCTATTATCCAAAGGGCACTATTGTCAAAGATTGGTTAATTAATGGACCTAAAAAAGCCGCAAAAGATATGGTTCATATTCTTAAAGATTTAGAAAGACCATATACGATGATGGAATTTGCTAAATTATTAGAAGCTTATTTTAAAGAACATCAAGGATTTAGGTCACCATTATATCCATGTAAAAACACAGCAAGATATGTTGCAATGAGTAGACCAGATCTGGTTGACCCAGAATCTATTTTATTTGGAGGAACTGGACACTTTGATGGCATGCAACAAATATTTGGAGGAGTTAATTTAAATGGAAAAGTAAAATACACGATTGACAAAGATGGTCAATTTATTGCAGAAAACAAACACGCTGAAGAATGGCTAAGACAAATGGATGTACTCGTAAATCATCCAAATAATCCAATGGAAAGTCAAAAGTATTTAAATGTAGAAGATAAAACATGTTTCTTCTATAAACACATTGCGATTAGTCATGGCATTAAGTCACCTACAAAGAGAATTCCATATACTTGGATATTCGATGGTAACTTTAATTTAGCTAAACATCCAAAAAAAGAAATATTAGTTAATGCTAACACAACTAAATATTTGTGGGGCAGAGACTATCCAAACGAATAAAAATGGAAGATAATAAAAAATACGACATCGTTGTAGTTAGTGGAGGATTTGACCCCGTACATAAAGGTCATGTTAGAATGTTCAAAGCTGCTAAAAACATGGGCCATAAAGTTATATGTGGCTTAAATTCTAATCAATGGTTAGTTAATAAAAAGGGTAAAGCATTTATGTCATTTGCAGAAAGAGCCGAAATATTAGAAGCATTCAAATATGTGGATGATGTTATGTCATTTAAGGACGATGATGCTGGTTCGGCAATTGAATTACTTATGAGAGTACATTCTCTTTATCCTGAACGTTCTATTGCGTTTGCAAATGGAGGTGATAGAACAAATAAGAATACACCAGAAATGGGCTTTTGTAGCGCGTATAACATAGATATGATATGGAATATTGGAGGTGGTAAAATACAATCATCTTCTGAATTGATAAACAAAGCAAACGAATATGGCTCATAATAAACACACTGAAAGTCTTTTTAATCAAGACATAAATTTAATGATGCCAAATCGACAAGCATGGTTGGACCTTGCGGGTGATTGGGTTGACCCTTTTCCTGCACCGGAATTAGTAGACCACGATGGATTTAAAGTAGTAAGAGAAGACTTAATGGGATTTGGTTCAAAGTGTAGGTTTGGAGATATTTTAGTACAAACATGTCCAAAAGATACTTTAGTATACGTACAGCCGAGATATGGTTTTGCTGGAATTTCACTTGCATATTTAGCCAAAAAATATAATAAGAAATTAGTTTTATTTAGTCCATCTCAAAAAGAGATTTCCGATCATCAAGCTATTTGTGTTGAAAGAGGGGCAGAAATGAAATTTAGAAGAGTCGCGGCGATGCCAAATCTAAATAGAATCGCAAAACAATGGGCAGAAGATAATAATGCGTTTTTTATTCCACTAGGACTTAAACATGAACTAGTCACTGCAGCTGCGGTAAAGGTAGCGTATGATTTAGCAGAAAAATATGGATATCCAGATGAAGTTTGGTCTGCTATTTCAACTGGAGTATTACAACGTTCTTTACAAATAGCTTGGCCTGACGCTAAATTTAATGCAGTCGCTGTTGCTAGAAATATAAAAGCCGGCGAAAGAGGTAGGGCTACGATGTGGTCTCATCCAAAAGCGTTTAATCAAGATGTCAACAAAGAATATAATCCACCGTTTCCATCTGCTATGAATTACGATGCTAAAGCATGGGAGTTTATGACAAAGCATGGTTCACCAGGTGCTTGGTTTTGGAATGTAGGTGGAGACCCAAAGCCAGAATTAGAAGATACGAAAATTATTACAGATTCTAGAAGAGACTGGGGAGAAATAAGAGATGAAAAAATGAAACAACCCACAGTAAATTCATAAAATTAATATACAAATAAAAATATATGGCAAATTCAGATAACAAATGTGCAGATTTAGAAGTTACAAACTTCTACGATACCGACAACGATACTTTAGGTTTGATTTACAATAAACAAATTGAACTACAAAAACGTTTAGGTTTTGATTTTACAGGTTGGACTCTTAAAGAGATAGCCGATTTTTGGTGTGTAAACAAACACGCAATGTCAGACGAACTAAATGAAATGTTTGATGCACTTGGAGGCATTAATGACGGCATTGGTTCAGCAGCTTGGAAATATTGGAAAGGTACGCACAAAGATGCTGCTAATATGAAAGTTGAAGATTTGTCAGAGGCTGATAGGTTAGAATTATTTTATGAGTGGATTGATGGATTGCACTTTTATATGAATTTTGCAATTTCTATTGGAATGACAGCTAAAGATATTGTTAACTTGTACATGGCAAAGAATGCAGAAAATCATGACAGACAAAACCGAGGCTATTAATGTTATTAGACATTGAACAAACAGATAAAGAATTAATTATCTCCTACTACAATAAGGAAGGTAAAGTTTCTTTTAAAAGATATCCAGTCAGCCAATTCCAAAATTGGGTAGTGACTGAAGAAAAAGACAAATGGAAAGATGGTACAGTTAGAAACTGGGACGGGAGGCCACTTAAGAGAAGTTTGTCAAGAGGATTTAATAAGTTTTCTCTTCTTTATTTTATGGACAGTTTACCTGAAAAGGATAGAGAAGAAATTTATGAATTCAATATGCCAAGAACATACTTTGTCGATATTGAGACAGAGATTGTCGATGGTTTCCCTAAACCAGAAGAAGCTAAGTCAAGAATCTTAACTTTTTCCATTATTACACCCGAAAGAAAAGCAATTGTATTAGGTCTAGAAGACCTTTCTTCAGAGCAAATTAAAAAGATTGAAGACGATACAAATGCACATATGAAAAATTATGACCAAGATTGGGAATTTAGCTATTACAAATTCGATAACGAATATAATATGTTATATACATTCTTGCATAAGTTTTTACCTAAGTTCCCAATGATGACAGGGTGGAATTTCATTAACTATGACTGGCAGTATATCGTTAATAGATGTAAAAGACTACAAATCGACCTGACTGAGGTGGCTATCACTGGACAGTTAGATAGAAATGATAGTAGACCAGTTCATATGGGAATCTTAGATTACATGCAACTTTATGACAAATATGATAGGTCTGTTGCTGTAAAAGAATCCAACTCACTTGATTTTGTATCAGGTGCAGTATTGGATGTACAGAAAATCAAATATACAGGTTCACTTCAAGATTTGTATGAAAATGATTTTCAAAAGTATGTTTACTATAACGTAGTCGACTCCGTGTTGGTTTACTATATAGATAAACAACTTAGATCGATGGAAGTTCTATTAACTCTTGCTACTATTACTAAAATGCCTCTTTACAAAGCTGCGTCTCCCGTGGCAGTAACAGAATCGTTAATTGCAAGAAAATTAGCAGAACAAAACAAAAAGATCGGTATTGAATATGGTAGAGAAGACGCGAAAAAAGACGGTAAGTTTCAAGGCGCGTTTGTTAAACAACCGATTGTTGGATATTATAGTGGAGTAAGCGCCTTTGATTTCGCTTCTCTATATCCTTCAATTATGAGACAGTTTAATATTTCTCCAGATTCATTTGTCGAACAAGTCAACGAAATCGATATAGCTGAGCGAAGAAAGGATAAAAATGTAATTGTATGTGAGAATGGAGTAGTCTATAAAAAAGAAGATTCTATTCTTAAGAAAATCTTAAGTGACCTTTATGCACAACGTAAAGAATACAAAAAGACTTCTTATTCATATTATGAGAAAGCTCACGAAATTAAAAAAAAATTTAGGGTCTAATTTTAGAAGTTTTCAAATAGTAGCGCGATATATAAATTAACACATAGCAGCGCTGCTATTATTTAAACTTCTAAGAGATTGAAACTGGCCTATAGGCCTTTTTTAGTCTAAAGACCATTATGTCAAAAATATAATTAAAAAAAATAATAGCAATATGTCATCACTCTTTAAAGAAAGAATAGAATTTAAGCCTTTTGAGTACCCAGAGTACTACACTGAAGGTTGGTTAAAACAAGCTCAAGCTTTTTGGTTACACACTGAAATTTCAATGCAAGGCGACGTCAAGGATTGGAATGAAAATCTTATGCCACATGAAAAGAATATCGTAGGAAATATTCTTTTAGGTTTTGCACAAACTGAATGTGCAGTATCTGATTATTGGACAACTATGGTAACTAGATGGTTTCCTAAACACGAAATCAAACAAATGGCAATGATGTTTGGTTCTCAAGAAACAATACACGCTACAGCTTATTCTTATTTAAACGAGACATTGGGTCTAGAAGATTTCGCAGCATTTCTTCATGAACCAGCAATTGCTGAAAAATTTGAACTTTTAACTTCTACTTCTGCAGATTACACACATGAAGATTTGGCCACAAATCCCCAAGCAAGAAAGGAAGTTGCAAGGTCTTTAGCTATTTTTTCTGCGTTTGCAGAAGGTGTATCTCTTTATTCTTCATTTGCAGTATTATATTCATTTCAAATGAGAAACCTTCTTAAAGGTATCGGTCAACAAATGAAATGGTCAGTAAGAGATGAATCTTTACATTCAAAAATGGGATGTCAATTATTTAATCATATGTGTCAAGAATATCCTGAGCTGAAACAATCTGTAGAAAATGATGTAAAAGAAGCAGCTAAACTTATGAAAGACATGGAACATAAGTTTATTAATAAAATGTTTGAACAGGGTGATTTAGATAATATGAAAGCTGACGATCTTAAGCATTTTATTACTAAAAGAACTAATGAAAAATTAATGGAGTTAGGTTATGATTCTATTTTTGAGTTTAGCGAAGATAAAGCTTCTGAGTTAGATTGGTTTTATCACCTTACAGGTGGTCATACTCACACTGACTTTTTTGCGGTTAGACCAACTGATTACGCAAAAGCAGGTGAAGATGAAAACTGGGACGAAGACGATTTATTTGATTAATACTAACTAAAAAATGAACATGGCAAAAAAACAAACTAATGTAGTAAATCATGGCGAAGAACTAGGATGGGAACTTGGCGTTGATTTTCCTACATGGGCAAATACTGAAATTTACGTTAAAACAATAAGTAATGGTTACTTATACTATGATGAGAAACCAAAAGACGCTTATTGGAGAGTTGCAACTACAATTGCAAGAAGACTTGGTAAACCAGAAATGGCTAGCAAGTTTTTTGATTATATATGGAAAGGCTGGTTAAATTTAGCATCTCCAGTTTTATCAAATACAGGTTTAGAAAGAGGTCTTCCTATTTCTTGCTTTGGTATCGACGTTGCTGATTCTATTCACGACATTGGTGCTAAAAACCTAGAAATGATGCTATTGGCAAAACATGGAGGAGGAGTTGGAATTGGAATCAATCAAATCAGACCAGCAGGCGCACAAATTAAAGGAAACGGAACATCAGATGGAGTTGTACCTTTCTGTAAAATCTATGACTCAACAATATTGGCAACCAATCAAGGTTCTGTGCGTAGAGGAGCAGCATCAGTTAACATTGATATTGAACATGATGATTTTTGGGAATGGCTAGAAATTAGAGAACCTAAAGGTGATGTAAATAGACAATCTTTAAACTTACATCAATGTGTTGTGGTTCCAGATGGTTTTATGCAAAAAGTAGAAGCTGGTGATAAAGAATCAAGAAAGCGTTGGGCTGCAGTTTTAAGAAAACGTAGAGCAACAGGCGAGCCATATATTTTCTTTAAAGGTAATATCAATCGTCAGAATCCGGATGCTTACAAGAAAAATGGATTAAAGGTGTTTATGACGAACATATGTTCAGAGATTACACTACATACAGATGAAAATCACAGTTTTGTTTGTTGTTTATCATCTGTAAATTTAGCCAAATACGACGAGTGGAAAGATACCGACCTTATTTATACTGCAACTTGGTTTTTAGATGGTGTTCTTGAAGAATTTATTCAAAAGGCTAAATTTATGAGAGGATTTGAAAATTCAATCAGATCTGCAGAGAAAGGTAGAGCTCTTGGATTGGGTGTTCTTGGATGGCATACATATTTACAAGATAGAGGAATTCCATTTGAAGGCCTTTCTGCTCAATTTGAAACTCGTAAGATTTTTCAACAGTTAAGAACAGAAACAGAAAAAGCATCAAGGGATATGGCGTTGGAATTTGGTGAACCACTATGGTGTAGAGATACTGGAATGAGAAACACTCACTTAAGAGCGGTTGCACCTACAGTTTCTAATTCTAAATTAAGCGGCAATGTTTCTCCAGGTATTGAACCATGGGCAGCCAATGTTTTTACAGAGCAAACGGCTAAAGGTACATTTATTAGAAAAAATAAAACACTAGAAAGCGTTTTAAAAATAATTAACAAAGACACTAAGGCTACTTGGAATAAAATTCTAGAAGACGGAGGCTCAGTACAAGGTTTAGATTTCTTGCAAGATTATTATGTTGAAGTGGGTACAGTTATTACAAATAAAGAAAATGTAATATCTAAAGCAAAATACGATGCGCTTAATGAAATGCAAAAAGATAAATGGATTGTTGTTAAAAATGTATTTAAAACATTTAAAGAAATTAATCAACTAGATTTAGTAAAGCAAGCGGGCGTAAGACAACAATATGTCGATCAATCTGTTAGTTTAAATTTAGCATTTCCAAAAGAAGCTGAACCTAAGTTTATTAACCAAGTACATTTAGAAGCATATCGACAAGGTGTAAAAACACTTTATTATATGAGAACAGAATCGGTGTTGAGAGGAGATATAGCAAAAGCAGCTATAGACCCAGATTGCCTATCATGTGATGGATAAAGGTGTGGTTTGAAGACCACGTCTTAGGACCGAGATAGTTCTCGGAAAAAAAAGGCCAGGAGTTCGCTACTTCCTGGCCTTACTTTTTTGAAACATTTTATTTCCCCACGATATAATCTATGTTGTCGCAAATTAAAAATACAACAAAATTATGGAAACATTATATTTTATTTTAGGTGCTCTTTCTGTGGTAACTTCGATTGCTATTTTGAGAGTGTTTATGATTAAGAAAGAACTTAAAGAGTTCACAAACGACCGGCTTAAAAGAGCTGAACTATATTTCGACGAATCAACAGATATGCTCGATCGAAGGATCGATCAAGAAATTGATAGAGTTGATAGAATAGAAAGTAAATTATTTGAACATATCGATAAACTAGATAGTGATCGATATAAAAAATTAGAAGAAATCTATACTTATATTGATTCAAGAACTGATAAATTAGAGAATAGAATTGAAACTAAATTTAAAGACAACACATCATTTGTGGATAATATATTCCACGAACTAAATTCACTTAAATCGAGATTTGTTTCTGAGAAAGAAACTGTCTAATTAACCCCAGCGACAACATTTGAAAGGGCTTCGGCCCTTTCTTTTTTATTGAAACATTTTAACAAGACCAAGTATAATAATCAAACATCATTAAATAATAATATTCATTATGAAATTACAAATTAATCGCATTGACCAACATGCACTAACTGGATTTATTAATCGAGTTAAATTAATCGACTCTTTTGTTTACATGAAGATAAACAATGGACAAATTGAATCTACTGTATATCTTCCACAAAGAGATGCGGTAAAACATCACTCTGTAGAAGCTAATTCTATTTTTCAAGTAGATGAGTGGCCAGAAACCGATAAAGAAATGAAAATTGCATTCTTTGAAGGTTCTAAAGTTATTGATGCACTTAAGCACTTTGAAAGCGACGCTATTAAAGGTGAGTTAGAATTCGTAGAGAACGAAGGAGAATTAGTAGCATCTACTCTTAGAATTTTCAATGATGAATTAGAAATCACACTTGCGTGTTCAGAGCCATCTCTTGGCTTTAAAGACCTAACTCAAGAACAAAGAGATGTTATCTTTGCACGTAACGATGCAGAGTTTGACTTTAGCTTTGATACTCACATGATTAACAAAGTTAAAAATCTATTCTCTCTTGACAAAGAAGAAACATTCGGTATTAAATCTGATGTTTCAGGTGTAAATGTAGACGGTAAATCATTTAACGTACTATTGACACCAGACACTAGTGGTAACGGTAATGTTACCGTGTATAAAAAATATCTAAACTTATTAGACAAAGAAGAGCAAACTGTTTATGTTTCTGGTTCTAAAGTTGTTTTTGAATCAAACGACTCTACGACTTTATTGACAGTATCAACTTGCCAAACTGCCTAATATATGGATATTAAGGGGTTAGAACAAAAACCAATAGATGAATTATCTAATGATGAGGCGAAGCTGCTCGTAGACCATTACGAGCAGCTTTCTGCCAAATATACTGCATATGAACAAGCAGTTAAGTTGACACTTAACTCTATCTATGGAGCATTCGGTAATAAATGGTTTCACTTCTTTAACATCGATATTGCAGAATCTATTACTAAACAAGGTAAAAATGCAATTCTTTATTCTGAATCAATACTCAACAAATATGTTAATGATTTTTGGCATAAAGATACTGCTGTTCACCAACAATTTGGTATTAAAGTAAAAGGTAAAATAGAAAAACCTGCAGTAATCTATATTGACACAGATTCTTGTTATGTTCAGTTCCAAGACCTTTATGAGTCTATTATTTGGGAAGACGAATCTAAGCAATTAACAATTGATGAATTTATCTTAGCATTTTATGCTTTTAGACTAAAGGATTACATTGTTAAATGTATGGAAAAATATGCAGATAAAAGAAATACAGATAATTTCTTAATATTTGAACTAGAATCTCTTGCTTACAATGGTATTTGGATGAGTAAAAAGAAATACATTCAAAATATTGCATGGGATGATAAATTAGAAGTAACAGATCGACACCCTTCTTTGAAAAAAGTAAAAACAATTGGATTTGATACGATTCAATCTTCAACGCCTAAATTTGTAAGAGAAAAATTAGTAGAAGCTCTTAAGATTTTATTTAAGTCTAGAGTTACACCAACATCTAAAGATTTACAAACTTTAGTTGAGTTTATGAAACAAACAAAAAAAGAGTTTGCTCTTATAGACGTAGACGATATATCTTTTAATCGTAGAACTAATAACATTGACAAATATATTGTAGATGACCAAATAGAATTACAAGTTGGCCTAAAATGTCCAGCTAACGTAAAAGCTGCAGGTTATTACAATTATCTTCTTAATAATAATAAGAAGTACAAAAATAAGTATAAACTCATTGGTAATGGTGAAAAACTAAAAATTTACAACTGTAAATCACCCATATCAGAAGTTTATGCATATATGCCTAATGAGCATCCATATGAAATTGCTCCTCCGGTAGATTATGACACTCAATTCGAAAAGTCCATGATCGACCCATTAAATAGAGTTTTAACAGCAATTGGATTGCAAACATTAGATACAAATCTAATTTACGCTTCGGCACTATTTTAAACAAATGACAAATATTCTATCACACAAAACAATTATCGATTTGGTAAAAAAATATCCAAACGACATGGAATTGGGCAAACATGTTAGACAATTAGTCTGGCAATTAAATGAACAAAACCCAAAAAATGAAAAGCAATTATCTATATTCGACGACTACGATGAGGATGTTGATACAATTGCACAAAGAGGCATAGACTAATATGGAAGTAAAATTAAATAAAGAGCAACATGATTTTGTAGAAAACTACAGAAGAATTTTGCATAAATTAGCCGATATTCAATATCAAGTAGATGAGCTTCAAACAGAGGCTAAAAAGTATATTAAAGAATTAAATGATTTAAGAGAACAAGAAAGAGCTCTTTTTCCAGACCAAGATGTACTTGATATAAATGAAGAAACAAAGGGCTAATTTAACATATAACTAAAAACAATATCATAATATGGCAAAGAAAGATTTCAGTTTTGACGACATAAATGCAGAATTAAAACAATTGAATCCAATGGGTTCAGTTATGGAAAATTCTACATTCAGTGAGGTTACAGAGTGGATTGACACTGGTAATTATCACTTAAACGCATGTGTAAGTGGTTCGCTTTTTGGTGGCTGGCCAAATAGTAGAACATGTTCAATTGCAGGACCATCAGGTACTGGTAAAACGTTCTTAGTTTTAAACTCAGTTAAAAGAGCAATTGATATGGGATATAGTGTAATTTACTATGACTCAGAAGCTGCTGTTGATAAAGACCAAATGATTAAGTTTGGCATTGATACATCTAAAGTTAACTATCAGCCAATCAATACTGTTCAAGAGTTTAGAACTTCAGTTACTACATTAACTAGCAAAATGCAAGAAATCAAAAGAATTGGTGGTAAAACACCAAAAGTTATGATGATTCTTGATTCTGCAGGTAACTTAGCAACACAGAAGGAAATTGAAGATGCAAAATCAGGTAGTGAAAAAGCTGACATGACAAGGTCTAAAGTTCTTAAATCTATTTTTAGAATTATTATGACACCATTGGCAGACTTAAAGATTCCATTTATTTTTACTAATCACACATACCAAACTCAAGATTTTATTTCTAGACAAGTTGCTGGTGGTGGAACAGGACCAGAATATGCTGCATCGATTGTTTTATTCTTAAACAAAGCACAGCTTAAAGAGTCTAGTGGAGAAAAAGCAGGTATTATTGTTACAGCAAAACCAAATAAAAATAGATTTGCTAAACCACACAATATCAAATTCCATTTACATTTTACAAAGGGCATGAACAGATATGTTGGTTTAGAACAATATATCGATTGGGAAGAAATAGGTATTACTAAAGGTGTAATTGAAAAAGGTGAAAAGATTCCTAAAAAGACCGCAAGAAATTGGATTTGTAAACATTTAGACGAATCAGTACCTAACAAAGATTTCTTCTCAGAAAAAGTCTTTACTCAAGAGGTTTTAGAAAAGATTGAGGCAAGAATTAAACATGTGTTTAATTACAACACAGAAGAGCGTGAAATAGATTTAGACGAAATTTTAGAAGAGGATGCAAATTAATGAGGATAAGTTACCTATAAAATACATTTTAGGTATTGAAAAGGACTTACCCAATTATCCAACATCTTTTGACATATTACTAGCTGAAGTTAAGCTATGTGTTAGAATGCCAGATAGACACAAGGGTAATTTTACTCTACATGCCTTAAAAACTTATAGGTTTCCAGAAACAAGTGAAGACCATTTATTAGATTCAATTGAAGAACTACTTAAATTGGATTTGATCGAAAGTGTCAATGAAACTCCAGGTAAATTATCTTGGAAAATTAAAGAAAACCCATTTGGGTAAACAATATGTGATTTTCACATACAATAATAAACGAAAAATATATTAAATGGAATTTGGACAGGATTTTGAAAAGATTTTCTTCAAGCTTTCTTTAGCAAAGCCAAAATATTTACAGAGCATTAAAGCTGGGTTTTATACATCTGAAGAGATCGATATTTTAAGTAGAATATCTAACCAATTCTATACAAAATATAATGAAACTCCAACTAAAGAAAACCTATCACTATTAACTCAAAGAAATCAAAGAGCTAAAGAAAAGATATCTGAAAATATATTAGATATTTTATTTGAAGTTGATTTAGACCAATATGACGAAGATTGGTTAACTTCTACCGCTGAATCTTGGATTAAATGGCGTACATTTGACACTTCTTTAGTAGATACTATAGAATTTATTAAGACTACACAGGTTACTCCTGAGAATGTAGACAGTATTGTTACTAAAGTTAAAGGTCTTATTAATGATAGAAATAATCTTAGTTTTAATTCTGATTTAGGTTTAGACTTCTTCGATGTCGATTCACACGACCAAAGAGAAACAGAAAAAGTAAGTACAGGTTACAATTTTATTGATAGAATGTTAGGTGGTGGTTATGACAAAGGTGGTAACCTCGTCGTTTATGCAGGTGAGCAGAATATCGGTAAGTCAATTTACTTGGCAAACGATGCTGCCAACTTTGTAAAAATGGGAACCAATACTGTAGTAATTACCGCAGAAATGGCAGCACACAAGTTTGTAAAAAGAATCGGTTCAAATTTGTTAACCATTGATATCAATGATTATGCAGAAAAAGCAAAAAGTAAAGATTCTATTAAAAGAAAATTAGAAACAGTTGGAGATGGCTTTACCCCTCCAGGCCAACTGTTTATTAAACAATTTCCAACATCGCAAGCAACAGTATTAGATATTGAAGCATACGTTAGTCAAATTGAAGAAGAAAGACAAATTAAAATAGGAGCAGTTGTAGTTGACTATATTAATATTTTGGCAAATTACAGAAATCAAAATACTGAAAATACTTATATGAAGATTAAGCAAATCGCTGAAGACCTTCGAGCTATGGGTATTAGAAACGATTGGTTAATTGTTACAGCAACACAAATCACCAGATCTGGCTATAATTCATCAGATATTACAATGACAGATATTGCAGAATCTGCAGGTCTTTCACACACAGCTGATGTTATGTTAGGTATTATTCAAGATGATTTAATGAGAGCCAATAATGAGTATTGGTTAAAGGTTCTCAAAATAAGAGATGGAGAAGGTAAAGGAACTAAATGTAAGTTAAACATTAATTGGAATTACATGAGACTTGTCGAAACAGACGATATTACTAATTCTAATTTACACAGTATATAATTATGGCAAACGATAAAATATTTAATAATTCATTTGATTCTCCTGATTTTGAATTAAACGGTAGTATAAATTTTGATTTAGACCCTTCTATAAAACAGAATCAAGACCAAGAAGAGAAGATTCATTACGATATGATTGCTAGAAAGATTCATGAATTAATTGGACTTTCTAGATTTAAAGTGTTTAATGAAGTCGATGAATTAGGTAAATGTAATAATCTCAAGAAGGCAGATATAAACGCGGTATATGGCTATATAGTAGATGAGATGGGTTCTAAATTTAGTAGAATAGATTTGTTTAGCGAATCATGCGTTTATTTTGACATTAACCCTTCAAAGTTTTATAGTTCACTATCTAATGTCTATAAAGAAGACCTTATTCAAGAACTTGACGATAGAACAGGTATTTTAGAAAAGAAAAACATTAAAAGATTATTTTAAATGATTGATTCCAAAGTAATCAAACAAGGTGCCAAAAGAGTTTGGGTTCTTGGAGATTTACATTTTGGTGTTAGAGCCAATTCAACAGAATGGCTTAATATTCAAAAACATTTCTTTGAAGAACTTTTTATTCCAACTCTTAAGAAACATGTCAAACCAGGTGACGTTTTAGTACAAGTCGGTGACACGTTCGATAACAGGCAAAGTATTAACATTAAGGTACTTAATTATGCAGTTGACTTATTCGAAAGATTAGGTGAAATCTTACCTGTTCACATTATATGTGGTAATCATGATATTTGGGCCAAAAGTTCAAATGAAGTAACTTCTATTGATAGTTTAAAATGGATTCCTAATGTTCAAATATACAAAGACCCCAAACTATTAGATTGGTCAGGAAGAAAAGTATTAATGATGCCTTGGAGAAGAGACGCATCACATGAAGCTGAAACATTAGCGGAATATCCACAAGCTGAAATAGTCTATTGTCATTCAGAAGTAAGAGGTATTTACCTAAATGCAAAGGTAAAAAACGATCACGGTACAGATTCCAATATTTATGATAAGTATACTAGAGTTTATTCTGGCCATATTCACTTTAGACAAAATAAAGGAAAGCTTTTAATGGTTGGTGTACCATATCAATTGACCAGATCTGATTCTAATAATACAAAGGGATTTGACCTCGTTGACTTAGAGACAATGGAAGAGACTTTCTTTGAAAACGATATATCACCTAAGTTTTTAAAGTATAATTTAACACAGTTATACGATATGCCACTGGGACAGTTTAAGAATCAGATAGAGAATAATTTTATCGATCTTTTTGTTCCTTCTAAAATAGCTACAACTAATTCATTAAGTAAGTTAATCAATAAGATACAACATATTGGTAGAAAACTAGAACCAAATATTTATCAAGAAGACAACTATATCGATAAAGATTTTTACGATATTGATGAGATAGAAGATATGTATAAAAATTACAACATATTAAATTTATGTAATATGTATGTTGAAGGTTTAAACGAAGATGAAGATATTAAAGAAAAATTAAAAAAGAAACTAAAACAATTGTACACACAGTGTGCATATAATTACGATATAGAAAAATGAGAATAGATTACGTTGAATTTAAAAACTTTTCTTCATACGGAAATCAAATACAAAGATTAGAGTTTGAAAAGGACCAATCTAAATTGTTTTTAACGCTGGGTAAAAACGGCGATGGTAAAACCACTATTGCCAATGCAATCATTTATGCACTATATGGAAAAGTAGAAGGCGTTAAGTTATCTGATTTACCTAATAGAATTAACAAAGAGCTTTATGTAAAAATAGGGTTAGAATGTAATTCTATGAAAGTAGAAATTGAAAGAGGTTTAATGCCAAATAAATTTACAGTCTTATTAAATGGAGTAGAATTTGATAAAGCTGGTAAAAAATCTGTTCAAGACTATTTGGAAGAAGAAATATTTGGAATACCATATCATGTATTTAAAAATATAATTATCCTCTCTGTAAATGATTTCAAATCATTTTTAACCATGTCAAATCAAGATAAAAAACAAATTATCGATAAGATGTTTGGTTTTTCTATTCTTAATGATATGCAAAAACAAATAAAAGAGGAAAGAAGAGATATTAAATATGATATAGACTCATATGATGCTGAGTTAAATCAAATTATGGATTCAATTGCTTCTGTTAGAGGTAAATTAAATACTTTACTAGAAGAGTCTGCGACTGCCAACGCATCTAAAATAGAAGAATTAAAATCACAGCTATTATCTTTGAATGAGACTGTTAATGAGCTTCAAACTGGTCGTCAAAAAGAAGAAGATGCCATGAATAAGTTCAACACAGAATACAATGAAAAAAGAACAGAAGCTGGAGATTTAAAAAGAGAAATAGATTATCTGAATAAAAAATTAAAACTATACGAAAGTGGACATTGTCCAACTTGTGAAACTAAATTAACTTCTGATTGGCACGTAAAACAAAAAGATTCTTTTACTGAAAAGATTGATGCCAGCACAAATGATATTAAGTCTATTAAAACAGAGATGGATGCTCTGCAAGATAAAGTTTTAAACGCTAGAGATTCTAAACTAGAATTAGAAACACAAATATCAGATAACAAAGTTGCAATGAGAGGTTTAAAGTCAGAACTTATTAAATTAAAAGATAGTTCACAAGGTGCAGACTTCGATCATATGCGAAATTTGATTCAAGAATTTGAAGATAAAGAGGCTGAAAAGTCTAAAAATATGGGCGTATTAAACGCTGACTATAATTTTATGGAAATTGTAGAACAAGTATTAGGTGAAGATGGTGTAAAAAACCTAGCAGTTAAAACTATATTACCTGGACTTAATACTAACATTGCAGCTATGGCTCAAACCATGCACTTACCGTTCCATATTAGATTTGATGAAAAATTTAATTGTATTATCAATCATTTAGGAGAAGAAATAAATCCAATGACTCTTTCTACTGGTGAAAGAAAAAAAGCAGACTTTATTATCATTATTGCTATTATTAAAATCTTAAAACTAAGATTCCCGCAGTTAAACCTCCTTTTCTTAGATGAGTTATTATCTTCGGTAGACCATGACGGTGTTTACAATATTCTTAAGATTTTAAACCAAGTTATTAAAGAGAATAAAATTAATACATTTGTTATTAATCACTCTGTTCTTCCGCATGAAATATTTGATAAGAAAATTCAGATATACAGAGAAAATGGCTTTTCTAAGTTTACGATTGAGAACATAGATTAAAAATGATATATAATTAATGGCAACATATAATTTAAAATTCAATAAAGACGATTCTGTTATTAGACACCTTGTAGTTGGTCTTCTTGCAGATTTAAACAGTAAGCTTAGTTTTTGGAGACAAGTCTCTAATGACGAAAGAGTTGTCGTTGATGTTCCCTTTTTCTATTCAGTCACTGGAGATGAAAACTTTTTAAAAGATGCTTTTTTATTTTCAAACGTAAACGGATTAAGTTGTGACCCAGATGGTCAATTTGCAGATGGCAATTACGATAAGGTACCAAGAGGTATTGTAAACTTAACTTCTTTTAATGTAGACCCTTCTAAATTAATTAACAAAAGAAATTTAGGACAATATTCTATGATGAATGAAAGAGGTTTAATGGAAGGTTTTGTAGCTGAGTTTGAAATGATTCCTGTTGTTTTAGGGGTTGATGTTGAAATTTTAGTATCAAGTCAATTAGATTTGTTCAAAGTTACTGAAGCTATAGTTAAAAAAATGTACAAAGCTAATTTCTATCACGTCGACGCAGGTCACTTAGAAGATGGTACTTATAGAATTTCATCTGAATATATGATGCCAGATGATTATACACAAGAGAGACCAGTTGAATATTCATTTGACGATAAAGAAAACCATAAAGTTACGTTTAGCTTAGAGGTTAATTCGTTTATACCTTCATTTGATTTTGAAGAAGACATTTATCAAAAATTTACTAGAACTTCATTTGCAAATGGTATAACTGGAAACTATGGAGACCCTAACGGATTCTTAGACCCAACTGTACCACCTAGTATTTACATAGATTGCATCAATAACACCAAATGGGAATCAGATGGTACAAAATGGATTTTAATTGAAGAGGGTGTTTCTTGTGAATCTCAAAACGATTTCCTAGGTAATCAACAAACAACTGAAACTCAATTAAAAAGAGTTAGCAGAAGAAAGAAACAATCTAATAGAATGTTTACAATTGGTAACAGTGGATTAAACGAAAAAGGTATAAAAGACGAAGAGATTCAAAGGAATAATTCTATGCTAGAAGACCAATATGGTGTCGAGGGAACTGAATTACCATTCGACGAATAAAATAAGGATATATATTAAAAATCAAAGACCAAAACAATGGGAAAATTAAATAAAGCAATTTTATCACCAGTAGTTGAAGAACAAGGTACAACTTGGTTCAATGTAGCTGGTCATAATTTTAAAATGGCAAACCAAAATATTGAATTGACAGATGATGTTAATTCAACTTTTGTGTCATTAGTAGAAGCTGTAAATACTTTTTCATTTGATGAGAATTCTATTTCATTTTTATATGATTACAATAATAAAACCAGAATTTCTAAAACATCTAATGCAGCTTTAGAATCTTTTGATAAACTAGTAGAACTAGAAGCAAAAGCAAAATTCTTAAATGAATCAAGAAAGAAAGTAAGTTTAAATTCAAAAACAAAAACAGCAGTCGGTACAGTGCAGGAAGAATTATCTTTAGTTGAATCAGAAATTAATTCAATTAAAAAATCTTCAATTGCAGTAAGATTTTCATATAATGTAACTGAAAACAAATTTTACGCTAATAATATAGAAATGCTAAATGTAGGCTTATCATTATCTGAAAGCGTATTTTCTGCAGGTTATATTAAGTATGAAGATAAAGCTATTTTTAATTTATTTGAGCTAGCTTCTAACCACTTTAATTTATTTAAAACGTTAGATTTCGTTACAGAGACTAGAGATAATGATATTGTTTCTGTTGCAATGAGATCGGGCAATAATACATTTGTTTTCGATTTAAACGAGTCTACTAGAATTTCAGCATTTAAAAGACTATTAGCTGACGAAGCTATTGAGTATGTTGCTGAAAGAACGGGAGCAGATATTACTTTTATGGTTGAAGATATTTTAGAATCTTTCGTTGCAAGAAGAGAAGCTAAAACAAAAAAACTATCACTAATGCAAGAAATGATTTTCTTCTTGAAGGACCAAAAGGGTAGATTAGCCGAAGCAAATAGAAACCTAACAGATATCAAAGCAGCTGATAATTTATTAGATTCTGAAATAAAAAGAATTTCAGAAGAAATTACTGAATTGGAAAATGAAGATTTACTAACAACTGCAGATGGATATATTGATGCTACTTTATCAAGAGAAGTTGATGGAGTTGCAGCAGATACTGAACTTAAAGTTGATGCATTAGAATATACTAGTGCAGGTAAAAACGACATTTTAACTGTATTTTTAAACGACGAACCTTTTAGAGTTGAAAAACACAGTATAAACATCCCAAGTAAAGAAGGTATTTAATATCCCTCACAGCTTAGAGCTTTACTTACAAATTAATAGAAGCTCGTTTGGAAACAAACGAGCTTTTTTTCGTATAAAAACAAATAAAGCAATTTAAACATGCCTAGAAAGAAGAATTATTTAAACAATAAAGATTTATATAATGCAATTGTAGAATCTAAACAACAAGATAAGTTAACGCCCACTGCAGAAAAAATGTTAGTTCTTTTAGCAGAGCGAACAATTAGAAAATTAACTTATGTAAACGAAGACGATAGGCAAGATTGTTTGCAATTTGCTCTATTAGACCTTTTAAAATATTGGCGTAATTTTAATCCAAAATATACTAACGCATTTGCTTATTTTACAGAAATAGCAAAAAGAGGTTATGCGAAGGGTTGGAATAAAATTCACCCACAAAAATATAAAAATACAATGTCTATTGATAGAATCACCACAGGAAAAGGTGGAGATGATGGAGGTGGAATGTTCAATATATAATGTCTATAAAAAACTTAAAACCCACCGGTAATTCGGGTTTTGTACAAGGTTATTTTACACCGACAAATCCAGATAAGTATATTGGGCCAACGCCTATAATATACAGATCGTCATGGGAACGTAAGTTTTGTATTATGTGTGATACTAAAGAAACGGTAGTTAAGTGGTCCAGTGAGCCTGTAGAGATTAAATATATAAGTACAGCAGATAAAAGAGAACACAAGTATTATCCTGACTTTTATATGAAAACTAAAACCGATGAAGGTTATGAAGAGTTTTTAGTCGAGATAAAACCTGAAGCTCAAATCAAAAAACCAAAACCACCAAAAAAGAAAAGTCAAAAGGCACTTAAATCGTATAAATTTTTAGCGGAGCAATTTATCAAAAATAGAGATAAGTATGCATATGCTAAAGCCTGGGCAGAAAATAGAGGTTGGAGATTTATAGTTTTAACTGAGAAGACACTTAAATAATGGGTCAAATTAGAAAAGACATAAGAAAATTATCAAAAGAGGCTGGTAGTAAAACTAAAGCTAGAAGACAGTCTGAAGATTGGTTTGCAAAATCATCTAAATCTATTAGAGAAAGTGCAGTAAAAAATTATGCTCGTCCATTTAAAACTGGCATGATTCATGTTTTTAGATATGATAAACCCAAACATATTGAAAGGTTACCGTGGTGGGATTCAAACCCAGTGGTATTGGCTTTAGACCCAACTGAAGCTGGAAATGATTTAGGTATTAATTTAAATTTATTGCCAGTAAGAGTTAAAGAGGATATGTTAGATATGATATATGATAGGATGAAAGGAGAGATTAAATCTCAAACATCTGGCGGCCGAAGTAACAATGCATTAAAACAAGGTCAAATTAAATTTACATATGATGGTGCCAAAAAATATTTAGAGCAATTCGGATTAGATTTTGCTATTAGACAATACATTCCCCAACTTAAATCAAATCAAAAAATAGTGGCCTATGAACATTGGGCTAAAATAGTACTATGTGATTTTATCGAGTTAAATGGAACTACTATTGGTAAGATAAAATATGCGTTTAGAAACCACCTTAAAAAATAAGATATATAAAAAAGAATATAATAATAAAACAATATGGCAGGATTTACAGACAGAAATGGACCATTAAGTAATAGTTCAAAACCGTTTAGCCTTTCAAACTCTTTGAAAACGCTATCTAGTTTTGGTATGCGTTATGATGATTTGGTTCTAAGACAATCTCAAGCTATTGGTCCGATGGAAGCAGAAATCGGATATGGCCAAATGAATCCTTATGGTGTTGATAGCGATGACATCTATGGTGCATTTGCCGCAATGTCCATGACGGACACGAATCTTAAGAAGAACATACCATTTTTCGACCAAGCTTATCCAGCTAAAAGAGACGAACTAAGAGCATTTTCATTAAACGATGAAGTAGAAGATATTTTAGATATTCTATGTGATGAAACTATAGTATATGATGATAAAAACTTCTTTTGTCAACCTGAGATTTTAGGGCTTGATGTATCTAACGATGTAGAAAAGGACTTAAACAAATACTTTAGACAAATCTATCACTATTTTGGTTTTAATTCTGACCAATCTGCATGGTATTATTTTAGAAAATTCTTAATTGATGGTTATCTAACATTTGAGATAATTTATTCCCCCGATCAAAAAGAAATTATTGGATTTAAAGAATTAGACCCAATCACACTTATTCCAGGTTACAATCACGATGATGGTAAAAAGGTTTGGGTACAATATAAAGACGATCCAGTAAAAGAAAGAAAATTATATGATTCACAAATCATTTATCTTTCTTATTCTTCAATTACCACTGCATCTAGAGTTTCATATATTGAGAGATTAACAAGAGCATTTAACTTGTTAAGAATTATGGAACACACTAGAGTTATCTGGGCTGTAACTAACGCTTCATTCAGAATGAAGTTTATTATTCCGGTTGGTGGTAAATCTAAAACAAGAGCAAAACAATCACTTGCTCAATTAATGAATTCATATAAAGAAACGGTTGATTTTGATTGGGAATCAGCAACGTTGGCCACAGACGGTAAACCAATGTTACAATTCTCAAAAGAATATTGGTTACCTTCTAAAGATGGTGAAACTCCAGAAATTGAAACACTTGGAGGTGAAGGTCCAGACCTATCAGATACAGAAGCACTTAAATACTTCTCTGATAAATTAAAGCATGTTTCTAAAATTCCATATTCTAGATTTTTATACGAAGATGGCGGAGGTGACTTTAACCTTGCTGCCGATGGTATGATTAGAGATGAAATCAAATTTGGTAAATTTATCAAAAGATTAAGATCGGTTTTCCAAGAAATTATGGTGAAACCTCTTTATATTCAAATGTGTCTAAAATATCCTGAGTTTACTAATGACCCTCAGTTCAAAACACAAGTTGCACTGAGATTTAATGAAGAAAATGTCTTTGCTGAATTAAAGACAATGGAAATCATGGAACGTAGATTAGAATTTATCGGCTCTATGAGAGATTCATTAATGACAACTAATCAAGAAACAATGGAAGAAGAATATTACTTCGATCAAGAGTACTTAGTTAAGAAATATCTTAAACTAACTGATGATGAGATTAGGGCTAATAATGCTGCTAAATCAAAGCAAGCTAAAGATGACGCTGAAGCGCCAGAGCCAGAAGACCCATTCGCAATGTAATATCTTAAAAAAGGAAAGAATATATAAACTATGAAGATTATACAAACATTTGAAGAATTCATTCAAGAGGACGCTCTTAAAGCAGGCGAAGAATCTAAATTATATGTCGATGATGTTAAACTAGATTCAGGTCCTACGATTAAGGCGGCAGAGATTTTGGGTGCTATTACAACAGCTAAAACCGAAGATGAATTTAAAGACTATTTTTACGCAGAGTATGGTGAAGCTGCATTTGCAGAAGGAGAAATGGACGTTATAGTTGGGTTCTATTTAGATAAGGCTGCCGAAGACGCAGAGGCCGAAAAAGAGGCTGAAAAAGAGGAAGAAGGAGCTGAAGGAGGGGACGACGATCCACTGGCAGACATATAATAAGATATTTCAATAATAAAATAGGATATATATTAAAAATAGAAAAACTATAAATATGAAAAATACAAACGATTTATTAATCGTCGAAATGTCGTCTTCAGCACTGAGCTCAGTTCAGAACGAAGAAAAAGCGTACATTCTCGAAGGTATTTTTGGTCAAATCGATCAGAAAAATAGAAACAACCGTATCTATACGGAGTCTGAATATGTTCCACAGATCGAAGCACTTCAAGCTAAGATCGACGCTTCTAAACTTTTAGGAGAATTGGACCACCCTACTTCATTTGATACTTCACTTAAAAACGTATCTCACATCATTGAAGAACTTCATTATGATAAAGACACAAAGCAAGTAAGAGGTAGAATTAGATTATTAGATACTGATGCTGGTAGACAAGCTAAGGCTTTAGTTGATGCTGGTATTCCTTTACAAATTTCATCAAGAGCAGCAGGTGCCGTTGAATCTAACGGTAAAGTAAAAATCAAACAATTATTTACTTACGACCTGGTTGCCGATCCTGGTTTTGAAAATGCAGAATTAAAGAGAGTTAACGAATCTTATGGATTTGATAATGATTCTGGTTTATGGATTTACGAAATGAACAACGAAGGTAAGGTTGAAAAAGAAAACATTGAAACTATAACAACACAAATAAAAGAAAATAAAAACATGGCAGAATTTGTAAAGGCTGAAGACTTCAACAAGTACTCAGAGTATTTAGCGAACGAAATCAAGTCGATTAAAGAAGATATCAACGCTAAGCAAGAAGAAGCTGGCGAAGATAAAACAGTTGAGAATTTAACTCATCATAACGATCACATTGTTGAAAGCGTTAATAAATTATCAGATTACGTTGGTTATCTAGCTGAAAAACTAGATGAATCTATTCAGTATACAGAACATGTTGCTGAAAAAACAGACCAAGGTATTTCTTATAGTGAATCTATTGCTGAAAAACTAGATAAAGGTATTCAATATTCAGAGCACTTAGCTGAAGCAGTTAGTAAAGTAAAAGACTTTGCTGATTATTTAGCTGAAGCACACAATGAAGGTGCTGCAACACATGAAACACTTGTTGGTTATGTTGAATATTTAAAAGAAAACTTACAATCAGTTTCAGAATATGCTGAATATATCGCTGAATCAATTAATGAAAACTTTGTTACAGAAGAAGACGAAGCTGAAGAGCCAGGTCTAGAAAAAGAAGATGCTGAATCTGCAGAAGAAATCGTTGATAACGATGGAGAAGGTGACGTTGAAGGCGAAGAAGTAGCAAAAGAAGCTGGTGAAGATAATGAAGATGAATTAGAAGACGTTACGGAAGTTGGACCAGAAGGTGAAACTGAATCACAAGACGAAGCTGTTGAAGTTGAAGCTGAAGAAGAAGTTGAAGAAGAACTAGAAGGTGAAGTTGAAGCTGAAGAGTCTGATGATGACGATGATGACGACGACGATGACGACGATGATGATGACGATGACGATGAAATTGAAGAAGTTGAAGAATCTGATGAAGGCGCAAAAGATGTTGAAGATATCGAAGACGAAGAAGTTGAAGCAGGTGATAACTCTGAAGAGGGTGATGTATCTGAAGAAGGTGAAGGTAAATCAGTAGAAGATATCGAAGGCGAAGAAGTTGAAGCAGGTGATAACTCTGAAGAGGGTAACGTTGAAGGCGAAGACTTCGAAGAAGCTGAAGAATTAGAAGATGAATCAGAAGAATCTGATGCACAAGTTGAAGATGAATCAGAAGAAGTTGAAGCAGGTGAAGGCGAAGAAGAAGCTGAAGGCGAAGAAGGAGCACACGATCCTTTGGAAGCATATAAAACTGAAATCTCTTCTAAACTAGATAAATTAGTTGAAAATGCTCAAGCTAAAGAAAATGAAAATCCTTCATTCTTTAGAGTAGTTTCATCTAAAACAAGAGAAGCATATAACACATTAAGTGAAGATGCTAAAACAAACGTTAGACAAAGAGTTGCAAAAAGAGGCTTTATGACAGAAAGAGAAATCTTAGCACACATTAACGAATCACAATTAATCGTTGAAAGTGCTGGTCAAGCTCCTTTATATGTTTCAGCAATGCCAACAGAGTATGCTGAAAAATGGGAAAACTTAAGTGAAGCTAAGCAAAATCAGATTCACGCTCAGGCAAAGTATCACACTTTAAATACTGAGTATCAAGTTAGCAATTTCTGGCAAACTAGAGATTTAAGAGAAACTCCAGTTAATTTAGAAAAAGTTGAAATGGTAAAAGAATCTAAGCAAGTAGAAGAAAAGAAGGACTTATATGACACTTCTAAGTACGCTGAAGCTTTCAAGAAAAGATTTAACAAATAAAAGATATATAATAATATAATCGACGATAGGGTGACAGAAGCAGAAAACCCAAGTATGTCGAGTTTTTAACTAAACACAAATAAAAAAAACGATCATTAAAAATGGCAAATTTATTAAACGAAGCTGAGATCAGAAATACTTGGGCGCCAATCATCGAAGAGGCAACTGGTATTAATGAATCAGAAAAATTAGCGTGGATGTCGCAATACTGCCACAACCACAAACTGTATGAAGACGCAAACATTATGTCTTTATCAGACAACCCTGGCCCAATGAACCTTTCAGGTATGGGTGCAGTAACATTCCCAGGTAGCATTTCACAAGGTGCTGCTGACGGTGCTACTGGTTCAGGTGACAAAGCTCCAACTTTACTTCCTTTAGCGATGCAAGTTGCAGCTCAAACAATTGGTTTAGACTTAGTTCCTGTTGTACCAATGGCAGGTCCTATGGGCTTATTATCTTACCTAGACTTCACTTACCAAGGTGGTAGATTAGATAACGCTCAAGCTCCAACTTACGTTAAGACTGACGGTACTCCGGCAGACGCAACTAAAGAAGTTGAAGTAGGTACTTCAAGAATCGACGGTTTAAAAATCTACTCAGTAGGTTCAGCCTTAAGCGCTGGTCAAACTATTGCTGACTTATTCACTGGTGAAACTACTATTGAATTAGTTGCTGCATTAGAAGACCACGTTCCTGGATTCTCAGGTGGTACTGACGTCTTAGACGCAAACGATGAAGTTCTTTACAGAAAGCCTTTCAATAGAGATGCTGGTGAAAAGACTGCTGACAAAGTAATGGGTCTTTCATTATTCAGTAAATCAGTTGCTGCGGAAACTTTCCAAGTAGCTGCTGCTGTAACTAGAGAGCAAATCCAAGACTTAAAACAATTCGGTGTTGACGCTGTAGCTCAAGTTGAGTCAGTATTAACTAACGAATTAACTCAGTCAATCAACCAACACATCTTAGGTAAAATGAGAGAAATCGCTAAATCTGATTTATTAAGCGGTGTAGCTCTTGATTTAACTTTAGACGGTGGAGAAACTAGAGGTGATGCTCATAGAAGAATCTTAACAAACATTTTAGCTGCTGCTAACTTAATTGCTATCAGAGGTAGAAGAGGTGCTGGTAACTTCGCTGTCGTAGGTGGTAAAGTTGCATCTGCATTACAAGGTGTTGCAGGATTCGTACCAAACCCAATGGCTAACACTTTCAACCAAGTTGCAGGTGCTATCTTCCCAGTAGGTTCGGTTGCAGGTATCAACGTATACACTGACCCTAACTTAGGCTTTGGTGAAGCTGAAATCTTAGTTGGTAGAAAAGGTGACGGAAACGGTCCTGGTCTAGTATTCATGCCTTACTTAATGGCTGAATCAGTACAAGCGATCGCTGAAGGTACAATGGCTCCAAAAGTAGCTGTGAAATCAAGATACGCTTTAGTTGAAGCTGGTTTCCACACTGCTGAGCAGTACCAGAAGTTCTCTTTAGACGCTTCTAAATTCTCACTATAATCTAGATTAGAGATTTTAATATTAAAGGCCCTCGAAATGAGGGCCTTTTTTTTGTTTGGAAATTAAGCAAATTAGAACAGATATATAAAGTATAATCTAATATTAAGTTTAAAAAAAATATAACAATGATGAAATTAACTAAAAAGATAATGTTATTTGAAGACTTCTCAGCAAGTGCATCAGATAAACAAAATGCACAAGCAAGTGCACCTACTACAGCTAATTCTGTTGCAGTTGATGCAACTGCTCAAGATGCTGCTGGAGAAACTTTAAGAACTGAAATCGTAAAAGATGTTGATTCTATTTTAACAAGACTTTCTGAGTTATCAGACAATATTAAAGAGGGTTTAAATATTCACGAAGCTTTTAACGAATATGAAATTTTATTAGAAGAACTAATAGAAGAAGATGAAGAGTTAAATGAAAAAATCATTGATATTATTAAAAGCCCTATAAAATACACTAAGATTAAAAACAATCTTAAAAAGTATCAAAAAGCTTTAGTGCAAATATCTATCAATGATGTAGATTTTGCAAAGAAAATGCAAGCATCTGATGCAGATTCAGGTAAAGGTACCGAAAGAAGAGCTACATTAGACGCTGCAAATACTGCAAAGAACAAGGCACTAAAAGACCAAGCTGATGCTATTTCAGCTAGAATGGATGAATTAGCAATATCACAAGGATTAAAACTTATTGTTACGTCGGGTAAAAATAAAGCTAAACTACAAGCAGCTAAAATTGTAATGAAAGCAACTTCAGGTGAAGAAGCAAAGCAGTTAAAATTAAAGATAGAAACTTTAGAGGACAGAATTGCTAATGATGGTAAATCACTAAAAGATTACGCTAAAGAAAATCCAGCTGAAGGAGCTCCAAAAACCGATGATGGTAATTCTTCTAAAACTGCTCAAGATGCAATGGATGCAAATGCTAAAAAATCTAAAGAAGACGCCAAGAAAGAAGACGGTGGCAAAAAAGACGGTGGCAAGAAAGAAGACGGTGGTAAAAAAGAAGACGGTGGTAAAAAAGAAGAAGATGGCAAGAAAGAAGAGGAGGTTGAAAAGATTAAACAAGCTTCTCAAAAAGTTAAAACTGAAATCGACGATTTACCAAAAGGACCAAATGGTCAACCTACAAGTGGGCCAAAGAAAGCTGAAGTTGAGCTAAAAAAATTAGAATTAGACCTTAAAGCTGCTGAAAAAGAAGGTGACCAAGAAAAGGTAAAAGAATTAAAAGATAAAATAGCAGCCGCTAAAACAACAGCTAGCTTAAAACCAAGTGGAGTTTCAGGTAAGAAAGAAGACGGTGGTAATGAAGAGACTCCTGAAGTAAAAAAGCATAAAGCTAAAATCAAAGAGTATGAAGATGCTATTGAAGCTTTAAAAGATAAGAAAGACAAAAGCTCTAAAGATAAATTAGGGATTATTCAGTCAGCTTTAAAATCCGAAAAAGATAAATTAGCAAAAGCTAAAGGAACCGGAGTAACTGAAGAAAGTTTAGAAATCATAGAAGAAGCTACATTGCCTGAATTAATGGCATATGACGCTGATGAAGATAACTACGCATATTTAAAATCTAAAGCTAAAGAATTCGGTGTAAAAGTAGCAGTTGCTACGGGCGATGATTCTTTATATTGGGATATGGGATATGATACACTAACATATACTGGTAAAAAGGATGCTATCTTAAAATTAGCTGCAATTTCAGGTCACGATCAAGATATTTGTTCAGAACCAGATTGTGGCGGATATGAATTAACTGAAAACGTTATTGAATTACCTAAAACAGTTAAGTTGACTGAAGGTATGTCAATTGCTCAGAAATTTAAAGCATTAATGTAATATTAAAGCGAGCGTTTAGCTCCTTTTTTAACAAGTTTAAGAAACTCTTCTCGTTCTTCGAGCAAGAGTTTTTTACATTTCTTGCGAAACTCAATTGAAGATTTTAAAATACGACTGTCTACCATTGGAGCTTTTAAAATATCTCTATATTCTGGATGAACAAAATTTTCTAAATCAAAGTTCATAAATTTAGCCTTAATATGCTTTAAACTTATTGCACATTGCCAATCTATTTGATTGTAATTATTTTCTAATGTTTTAAAATTTACTAAGGTTTCTGACTGAGCATCCCAAAATCCTCTAACTTGATTTTGATTTTGTTTTACGGGTCTTTGCGTTTTAAGAATGCACTCTATGACCCGATCGTCATCTGCCCATCTCCTAACGTGTCTATTCTCCACCAAGAATTTACGATAAAACTTTTGCAAAGGTGCAAGTATAATACCATATCGATTACGAGGATTTGGACCATTGGTCCTATTAAGGATAATATGTAGATATGATTTAGCCATATATTATATTTATCTCTGAAACAAATCTAAGCCTTGAGAGTATAACCAGTAAACAAAATAAATATATGCAATCAGTAAATCAACTTTTTACAGAGAAGTACAGACCTAAGAATTTAGAAGAGCTAATTCTACCAGATAGAGTAATGTCTAAATTTAAAGATGGTTTAGTTCAAAATATGTTATTTGCAGGTTCACCGGGAACAGGTAAAACTTCAACAGCAAAGGCACTTGTTAATCAATTTGAATTACCGTATCTTTATATTAATGCTTCTACAGATACATCGGTTGATGTAATTAGAACTAGAATTACAGATTTTTGTTCTACTGTTTCTATTATGGATAAACCAGGTATGTTTAAAGTAGTAATTTTAGATGAGGTCGATGGAGTATCTGACCAATTCTTTAAAGCACTTCGTGCAACTATGGAAACTTTTGCCAGTAATTCTAGATTTATTGCAACATGTAATTATATTAATAAATTACCCGATCCAATTCTTTCAAGATTTGAAGTTATTGATTTTGATTTTGACAAAGAAGAAGAAACAGAATTAACTAAAAAGTATATTCGTAGAGTTTACGATATTTGTAACGGTGAAGATATGTCTATTGAAAAACCAGCTTTGGTTGAATTTGTTAGACGTAATTTCCCAGATCTGAGATCGACTTTAAATAAATTACAAGGCTATAAAACACAAGGTACTTCTAATATCACAATAGAAGATGTTAAGAAATTTAATTCAGTTTACAAAGACGTATTTGAATTAGTTTTTAATGAAACTGACCCTGCTAAAAATTACCAACTTTTAGTTAGTAATTACTCTAATAGAGTTGATGATGTTTTACAATCTTTAGGTGAAGAGTTTGTAGAATATATACAACAAGAACAATTGCAAAGTGTTAAAGACATTCCACAGATTATTATTTCTGTTGCTAAACACCAAGCTCAAAGAGTTCATGTTATAGACCCAGTAATTACAATGTTGAGTTGTGTTTATGAATTACAAAGTATTGTTAAAGGTTAAAATAAACAGCAAATAATTTTACCATGTCAATTATTTTTAGTATATTGGCTAAGTAATAAGAATCATAAGATATGAAAGTGGGAAAACATACACTACTAATAGACGGAAACTACTTTGTATTTAGTAGATTATTCGTCTTACCTAAGCCAAAAAATGGCCAAAAATTGTTAGGTGACGACAAACAAAAGTCACAATTTATGCGTAAGTTATCTATTGACTTTGCTTCAGAAATGCGCAAGCTTAAAATGTTTGTAGATGATGTTGTATTGACAGTAGATTCTAAATCATGGAGAAAAGACCTATATCCAGAAGCGGAATACAAAGGTACAAGAAAACAAAGCTCTAACGTAGATTGGACTGCAGTCTATGGTGTATATGAAGAATTTCAAAAAATTCTAGCATCACATGGTGTTACAGTACATCAAATCCAAGGTGCAGAAGCAGATGATGTTATCTTTGGTTGGTCTACTGCTCTTAATAATAGAGGTAAATCATGTATTGTTTGGTCAGGAGATAGAGACCTTATTCAATTAGTTAATTATTCTAATACAAATGACGCACACACTATTTGGTATTACAATACTAGAAAGTCATTGTATGGATATCAAGGTTTTGAACAAGACATGATTACTTCAGCTGCATCTGAAATGACTAATGAAGATATGTTATTTAACATGGGTGGCGAACACATGTCTAGAGACCAATATCAAAATAATATTTTAGGTTGGGTTCAAGCAAATAAAATTGGCATTACTGAAATAGACTGTGATGAGTTTATCTTTAAGAAAATTCTAGTCGGTGATAAATCAGATAATATCCCATCTGTTGTTACTTGGCAAAAAGAAATGAAAAGTGGTAAACTAAGAACATATTCAATTACTGATAAAATGGCTGATACCATTTACACACAGTTTATTAAAGAGTTTGATAACTTTACTATTGATTATCTATTTAATAGTGAATATAAAGATAAATTAGCAGATGTTGTTTATAGAGTTGTTGGTCATAGTAATATTGGCCTAATTAAGATTGCTATTCAGAATAATATTTCATTAATGTTATTGCACGTTAAAACAATTCCAGACCCGATTCAAAAGGCTATTTATGAGTCTATAGAAAGAGATTGGGAAGGTGCATTAGATAATATAGATAATGTAATGGATATGGAGAAAATCCTAAAGGGCACAGCCTGGTTAAACAAGGAAGCTTCGTTCGGACCAGATGCATTTGCAGGTATGGATATTCCATCTGAAGAAAATAAATCACCTATTAAATTAGTTGGTAAAAAAACAAAAACGGAAGAAAAACCAAAATCTAAGAAGTTATTCTAATGAGTATACCAGAATTAAGTATAGAAAAACAAATAGAAGAAATTATTGAAGAGGCCAAAGCACATGGCCTACATTTAGAGGTAATAGATGCTGCTAGAAAAAGTATCGACCAAGGTGACGTAGATATTTTACAAGCATATGTCGCAGCCTTTGACGAATGGATTAAGTAAACATTAATCAACTTTCACATATAATTAATATGCTAGACGAGACTAAATTATTTGATTTCGTAAAAATCATGTTTACGAAAAGACCTCTTTATTCTAAAATTAAGAATCATAATAAAAAGAGACATCATTTTATGATTAATAGATTTTTTGCTATTAAATTTCCATCTAATGCCAATTTATTTAATGTAAATGGAATTAACGGTGCAAATGTAGTAGAATCTTGGGCAATGGTAGCTCAGCGATTTAAGTCTGTTCCAGGATGGTTTTATACTAAAACTAAAAAGGCACAGAAAAAACAAAAGGATAAATATATTCCAGGAGAAAAGGCAATTCAATTGTTCTTAGATAAGAATGAAATTGGTATGAGAGAGTTTGAAGAATTAAAACACTTTGCCAAAGATGAGCTTTACTCTGATTTACAAAAAATCGAAGAGCAAATAGATGTCTACAGAAATTAAAGATAGTTTTACAGAGATAGTTGATATTACACTTTACAAATACAATTCAATTGATTTAAAATTGTGGGGTATAATGTCAAGAGACGGTGCAATAAGACGCGCAGGCGACGATGCATTGTTAATTCATGCAAATAGACTTAACTCCTTTCTATTAAAATATTTTAGAACAGATATAAATAGATTTCAATCTGTAAGTGATGTAACTATTCATAAAGAGGCAACTTCTATTTACTTTTTATATCAGTCGCTACAAACAATGCCTAATTTAACTTGGATTAAATGTAATTTAAATAAAAATTCAAGTTACAATAGAATTGTAAATGTAGACCAAATTAAAACGATTAAATACAGTATTAAAATTCTTAGAGGTAGTTTAAGATTATTTGACATATTCAATGAACATGAAATGGAATTGGCTAATAAAATTTTAGCTAATTGTGGACTTTTAAAAGAAAATGAACATTATTTAGTAGTTAAAGTAAAAAAGTTTCTAAATATATTAGATGTATATTTGTCTGAAAATAATACAGCTGAGCTTTTTACTATTTTAAATGTCATGATTCAAACTCTAGAACCATATGAACCTGATGACCCAGAAATGTATTTAATCACTGACAGAAAGTCAGATATATAAATAAAAATAAGACGTTGCGTCATCAAATTTAATGGTAAATAACTTTACAGCCGATGAGATCGGTGATATTCTTTTTGCTAGATTAGTAGAACCATATCAAAATGTAACTGGGATTAATTCTTGGTCTGTTTTAGTAGGTCTAAGTAATCCAAATACAGTTGGTGGATTAACAATGGTTGGTGGTACCAATTCGGTTTTTGGTATAAACACAAATCTTAATTTAGCATCAGGGGATAAATTTATAGTTGTAAATCATGTTTTAACAGTAGATAACGTAATTTCTCCAACTGAATTTACAATAGTTGAGCCAGCACCCTTTACAGCAGAAAATATAGAATTTTATTTAACTCCAGACCCAAATAATCAATTTGAAATGGAGTTTAGATGGTCTCAAAATCCATTAGATTCAGATGGAGGCCAAATGTCAGAATTAAGGCCTTTGAATATAGGTGCAGGGCCTAGAGATATTTTAGGTTTAACTTTTGACGGAACTAAACCTCTTTGGATAGATTTAAAATTTACAGTAGATAGATTGTCTTCTTTAAGTAGTTTAACTTTAATATCTACAGAGTTTGAAGTGGAACAAGTAGATGGTACAATTGAATCATGTCCTCAGTTTTGTACAGATTGTGTAGACCCTTATTTAGCAAATGGGTGTGCAAATATAGTAGCAGAATGTACTGATGCTATGTGGAACCCATATGATTTAGCAAAACCATCTAAGATTTACTCTCAAATAAGTGATATTTCTACAGAAATGTGGGGTCATCCTGTTAAATATTTTAGAGTAGAGCCTGATAAAAGATCGAGTGATGTGATTTTGATGGAATATTCACTATATAATGTAAAAGAACAGGGCGAGTTTAAAATCATGGTACCGGATAACGCTATGCCAGAACAAACGTTCCAATATGATATTTTTGGAATGGGCTTTGAAGATTTTGAAATTCATATTACTAAAACTCAATTTGAATCTGCGTTTGGACCTAATTTAAGTCCAATAAGCAGAGATTATCTTTATTTTCCATTAATGAATAGAATGTATGAAGTAAGTTCAGTTGCCTTTGCAGATGAATTTAATATGGACATGACATATTGGAGAGTATTACTTAAAAAATATGAAGAGCGTACAAGTACTTTATTTAATTCAGGTGACCCTTCTAATGATGCTATTTTAGAATCAGAATTAGATGATTTAACAACAGGTGTTGAAGAAGTTTTTGGAGAAGAAATTAAAAAAGAATATCAACAAACCTCAAAACCAGAACAATATCAAACTGTATTTACACCAGTCGGTGATGGTATTAGAGATAGAATTCATAATCAACTTTTAATTTCTGATAAACAAATAAGAAACAAGTGGACTATTATTAGTAAAAATTTCTATGATTTAAGCACTATCAAAGATTTAGGCATAGAAGCGTTAGTTTACAAAAGAGCTTCAAAACTTTCAACTAGTGAAAATTTAGCAGTAACGCTTTGGTTTAGACCTAATTTTACATCAAATATTGGGCAGCAAACACTTATTAGTGGTAAAGTTGGTAACGAAGGTTTAGAAATATCAACAAATCAATCTGAAATAAACATTAAAATTAATTCAGATATACAATCATATAATTTTGATTCTCCTTTAGAAAATGGAACATGGTATGGTTTAGTATTTAATCTAAACAATAAATATGGGTCGATGAATACAAATTTATATAGATTAGACCCAATGAATAATTGGCAAACTGCTAATTCAACACAAGAAACTATTACAAGTGTATTAAACCAAACACACGATTACAATTTACCATATAATTGGAATACTAGTAAACAATGGTCACTTATGCCAGGTAAATTAGAAATGACTAATGTTAGATTATTCTCTAAGGTAATAGAATCAGAACAACATGTTAATATTCTTCAACAATATGTTGTTAGAGATAATCATCTTGCTAAAATCATAGATAATGCAATTCCTTCTATTCAATTAAGAAGGTATAATCAAAACAGGTAACAATTTTTGACTAAATTTGTTACAAGTATTTTTCTTAGATATATAGAATATAATATAATAATATGAGCGAAGAAAACAATAAGAAACGAACTATTTCTGAACAAGCAGATGAGATTCGTAAAGAATTGGACGATTTAATAGGTGATAATACACTAGATGTTGAAAGCGATCCTCGAGATTTACCTATAAAATCTCGTCCAACAGATATGGCTCCGATCGTCAATTATACTGAATTAAAATCAGGTGCAACTAAAAAGGCACAAAAGACAATTACCAGTTTAATGAAGTTTTATTTAGATGCAGATATCATTGAAAAGGATGAATATATTGCAGCCAAAAAGAAAATGGACGAAATGACAATGTCTTCTTTAATTTATCAATTACAAGCAGGTGAAAAGGCATTGACTACTCTTTTAGAAACTATTGATTCTGGTGAATTAGCTCCAAGAATGTTTGAGGTTCTTGCAACTTTACAAAAATCAATGTTAGATATAATTAAATCTCAAACAATGTATTTAATGGCAGCTGAAGAATCTACTAAAAGAATTGCTAGAGATATTGAAATCTATAAAAAGAGAGAAGATACTAGAGAAATTGAAGAGGCAGGCGGTTCAACTGAAAATAAAAATATTCAAAGAGGGACAAAGGATTTAATGGCTGCAATTCAAGCAGGAATTAATGGTGGAACTACTGAAGAGGATGATATAGAGGACGTAGAAGCAGAAGAAAACTAATAAATGAGCGATTACGTAGGAGATAATAAATGGATTCCAAAGGATGAAACTGAGGTTGCATCAGAAAGAATCGTGTGGTCAACAAAGCAAGTTAATGACTTGTTATTGGCTATGGACCAAGGTTTTAGACCTAAGGTTGCCATGCCCTTTTATGAAGGTAAACAATTTTTACGTAAAGGTAATATAGTTTTTGAATACACAGACGAAGAAGTTGCAGAATTAGCTAGATGTGCAACAGATATTGTATATTTTGCAGAAAAGTATGCAGTAGTTATGACCGATAACGGCATTCAACAAGTAAAGTTAAGAGATTATCAAAAAAAAATGTTAAGAAACTTTCAACATGAAAGATTTAACATTGTACTAGCTTCTCGTCAAATGGGTAAAACAGTTACTGCCAGTATTTTTAATGCATGGTATTTAACTTTTAATACAGATAAGAATACACTTCTTTTAGCTAACAAATCTGATTCAACTAAAGAAATTATTGATAAAGCAAAAACGGTTGTAGAAAATCTTCCATTTTTTATGAAACCTGGTATTATCAAATATGATGTGATGAACGTAAGATGTGATAATGGTTGTCGTTTGATGGGTCAATCAACTACTGCAAAATCAGGTATTGGTTTTACGATTCATAATTTATATCTTGATGAGTTTGCCCATATACACCCTTCTATTGCCGATTCATTTTATGAAAACGTATATCCTACACTGTCGGCTTCTAAGGTTTCTAGAATTACAATTACATCAACACCAAATGGATTCAATAAATTTTACGAAATATACGCAGCAGCAGATAGAGGCGATAATGAATATCATGCTATGCGTATCGACTGGTGGGAACATCCTGACAGAGACGACGCATGGTACCAAAGAGAACTTGGAAACCTAGGTTCTATTGAAGCATTTAATAAACAATATGGTAATGAATTCGTTTCAAGTTCTAATTTACTATTAGACCCAGTAGATATGAAAAAAATGAGAAAAAGAATGAAAGACTATGTCTATCATGATTTTGAAGAATTTGAAAATATATCAATTGACGTTGAAGGCCATTTAAAATGGAGACCTGATTTTGATACAGAAGATACAAAGAATAAACAAAAGTTTTGGTTATTTTCTGTAGATATTGCTGAAGGAAACGGAGGAGACGCATCCGTAATCAATATTTTTGAAATATCACCTATGAATAAAACTGAAATAGAAAATTCAATTAATCCTGGTGCAATGTATGATTTTTTTAAATTCGAACAAGTAGCGTGCTTTAGATCGAACGAACATGTAATAGAAGATTTTGCTAAAGTATTATATACATTATCTGTTGATTTATTTTATTCAGAGAATGTAAAAATGATTGTAGAATATAACACATACGGTTCTGTATTGTTTCAATATTTAAAATCTGTTTTTCCACAAAGAAACGACTTTGATGATGAAATGGTAGTTAAATTTAGGCATCGTCACGATTCTAAAACTTTAAAACCAGGAATTAAAATTAAATCAGATAATAAAGCTATATTTTGTCAGAATTTTGCTAAACTTTACAAGATAAATAGATTAGATTTAACACACGATGAAACTATCAGCGAAGCTAGTTTATTTGGTGCTTTACCTAGAGGTGGTTATGGTGCACAAATGGGTAACGACGATATAATCATGACAGTGATTAGTTCTACTGAATTTTTTAACACAACGGATTATGCAGATTTTGTAGAAGAGTTATTAGATTTTATAGAACCAGACATACATGACGTAATGGAAAAAGTACTATATAAAGACAATGCAACTGACGGAGATTTACAATATGACATTTATGACTTGATATAAATAAATTCGAGATTTAGAATAGATATATAATAAAAGAACAAAAAAATAAAATAGAACAACTATGGCATTAAGTCCTCAATTACAACAGTTCAAGAGCTCAGGCGTATATCGTCTAGAGTTTGACAAATCACAGACGGTTAATATCCCTGCTGAAACTATTAGATTGGTTGTTGGTAGATCGAAAAAAGGTCCATACAACATCCCAGTTTACATTGAAAATGTTGAGCAATTTACTCAAATTTTCGGCGGAATTGACAAGTCATTAGAGAAAAAAGGAATGTACTTCCACAGATCGGCAATTGAAACTCTTTCAAGAGGGCCAATTTTAGCGCTTAATTTAACGATTGCTGATACTGCAGATAGAGTTGCTTTAGTTTCTCCAGCTACAAACTCTTCTCAAGAAGGTTTAAGCGATATTCCACAAAGCGTACAATACAGTTCAGTATTTGACACTGATAAATTCTGGGTTCCTTCAGATTTAAAAGTATTGCAATCTGCAAACAACACTGAATCTTCTTCAAATAACGCAATTTCTTTTGTAAATATCAAACAAGACCCGATTACTATTATCGTAAGACAAGCTGCTAACACAGCTGGTTTTGAAATGACAGCAAGAGAATGGTACGGAGAAGCAAACATTCCAGAAGGTATCGATCCTTTAGAATACGTATCAGATTACATGGTAGATGTTTTCATCTTCAAAGGTAAATTTGATGCAAGCGAATTAAATAACGATCCAACATATGGTGGAATGTTTACATCTCAAGGTCTATTAAGATCTGAATTAGCTAAATTTACTAATTTAAGAGAAGTATCATTATTGGCACAATATTCTGGTTCATTAATTCCTGAATTTATGGATAATGAAGGTCGTCAATTATACATTGAAACTTTAATTAACATAGAAGCAAGAAGAACAGGTTTATTCTGTGCAGTTAACGAAGATGCTTTATCACAAATTGATTTAGTAGGTAACGGATTTAACATATATCAAGATTATCAACTACTTTCACATAGAGTTAATCAAGCTATATCACCTAACACAGTTGCTAATTTAAATAAAGTTGTAGAAATTAATGGTTCTTCATTAACTATTAAAGATTACGACGGCACAGGAGTTAGTGCAGATATTTTAGTAGGAAGCTGGTTTGTTTCAGCAGTAGACGGTGAGTATGTACAAGTTACAGATATCGATTTAGTAGGTTCTGATACAGTTTATACATTATCAGGTGCAGCAGACGTTTCAATTTACGAAAATTATTCACAAGCAGGACAAGTAGCTGCAGAGTTTGGTGCTAGTGTGCCAGTAACAGTTAACGCAGAAGGTGTTATCATTGTTGATACTGCAACTATTACAGCTAACGGCTTATCAGGTAAGTTCTTAAAGAGTACTAACTCAGGAGAATTTGTTGAAGTAGGTATTATTACTGAAAATGTTGATTACAACGGTACTTTGAAAACTGAAATCAACCCAGTTGGTGCAGTTGGATTCGATGCAACAGAATATACTGGTAACTTATCAACTATTTTACCATTCGTACACGTTGCAACTGAAGACTTTGTACAATATGACATTTCAGCAAATGACAGAGCAGTAATGTTCCCAGCAGGTGGCGGTGCATATACACACAACAATACTTCAGCTGGAGAATTTACTTTCACTGTAGCTACAGCATCAGATGTCTTTGACTGGTCAACCATCAAAGTTGGTATGTATGTAAAAGCAGACGGAGGCAAAGCTGCAAGAATTAAAAGAATCAAAAAAGAAACAGTTGGTGATAACACAATTTATAGATTTAGTGTTTCTAGACATATTATTGACAAACCATTATATGCTCTTAAGAGATATGAAGAATCTACGTCAACATATACTATGTTCCCATTAGATGGTGCAACTCAATCTGAGAAAACTATCAAAGAATTATTAGATGCAATGATTCCGGGTACAGGTTTAGCAAATACATTAATTGACAAAGACGCAATTACATTTAGATACATCATTGACACATTCGGTTCATTAGGCCAAGGCGGTACAATCTTAAACAAAGAGCAATTATCGCAACTTTGTAAAGAAAGACAAAACGCTTCAGCTATCTTAAACGCACCGATGGTTAAAGAATTTAAAGCTGCAACTAATCCTTCATTCTTAGACTCACAAGGTGTGTTCCAAGCAAGATTAGTTTCAACTGGAGGTAATTTAGACCTTAACCCTGATGCAATCTACACATTACCTTCTATCAATGAAGGCGCAAACTACGGATTCTACTATGGTCCTGGTCTTAATGTGTTAGAAAATGGTAGAGTTAAAGTAATTCCACCAGCAGCTTACGTATCTAACAATTATATCGACAAATATTTAGACGCATTACCATGGTCAATCATCGCAGGCCCAAGAAGAGGTGTTGTAGGTGGTACAGGTGTACAAGGTCTAGAATTTGCATTCGATAAATCAGATAGAGATTTCTTAGAGCCATTTGGTTACAACCCAATCGTTTTCGAAAGAGGCGTTGGTTTAACAATCAAAGGTAATAAGACTGCACAGCAAGGAATTCAATCAGCATTGTCTTCAGCTCACGTAAGAGAAGCAATGATTTACATTGAAGACGGTTTAGCAGAAATCTTAAAGAACTACTTATTCGAGTTTAACAATGCTCAAACGAGATTAGAGATTAAAACTTTAGCAGATTCATTTATGGAATCAGTGAAAAAGGACGGAGGTGTTTACGACTATAGAAACATTATGGACGGTACAAACAACACTAACGAGGTAATCGATAATAATATGGGTATTTTAGATACATTTGTTGAGCCAGTTAAAGGTCTTGAAATCTTAGTATCGAGAGTAACAATCTTAAATACTGGAGAAATCGCAACTGGAAACTTCGCATAATAAAAACAGATATATAAATAAAATAAGAAATTAAAGATATGGCTTTACCACATTATTCAGAGGACCAAACGTCCAAAAAGGGCAAAAATTTTGAACCAGTACAGGCTAACCTATTTGAGGTGACAATACTACCTCCGGATGGTGTTGCTGGTCAAGAATTATTGCTTCAGCATGTAAAAACAATTTCAGGACTAGAAGCTCTTCATAGAGATGTAGGTCCAATTGAGCAAAAGTACAAGTTTAGTACAAGATCGTATGCAGGTATGGCAGACCAAACTGCACTAGATATTACAGTTGCATTTACATTAAACTTAAATGACTCTAACCAAGCTTACTTATACAAAACTATGAGACAATGGTACAGAGCTGCATACAACCCAGAAACTGGCGAAATGGGTCTTAAAAAGAACTACGTCGGTACTATGGTAATTGTACAGTTCAACAGAGAGGGTGACATCTACAGAAAGATTACACTTGATGATTGTTTCATAACTTCAGGTTTACCATTAACAGGTACACTAGACTACTCTGCACCAGATGCTGCAGACCTAGAAGTTACATGGAGAGCAGATGTTTGGGCTGAAGAATTAAATTAATAAACTTTTTTAAAAGGAGGACACCTTATGGTTCCTCCTTTTATTTTGTAAGATAAATATAATATATTATTAACATATCAAAATATTATGACGAATCATAAATTAACAAAAAAACTCCAAGTTCTTCTAACTGAAGACGAAGTTGCTAGTGTTAATCGAGTCATTTTAAATGAAGCGATAGAAAACGAAGAGCGACCAGTTTCGGTTAGCGCTTGGATTAGACAGTTAATTCAAGCAGAATTAAGTAAAAAAGACGTAGAACAAAAATCATTTATTAAACAAACTGTCAAAAACCTAAATAAAAAGTAATATGAGCGATAGCAACAAAAATCAAGACAGCGATGCAATGAAGCATCTAGACGCCAAAGACCAAATTAATAAGAGAACTCAAGAAGAATCAAATTCTGGTGAAACAAATGCGATGATCGATGAGATTTCTTCAACTGGTTTAGGTAAAGTAAAAATGGATAAATTTGGTCAACAAAGACCAGATAAATCTGCAGATGAAATGTTAGGATGGCACACTTTAGACAAAGAAACTTTGCCTTCTAAAGGTAAGTTTTACCCAGCTGATTTAATTATTCAAATCAGATCGGCAAAAGCCAAAGAGATTAGACATTTCTCAACTATGGACGAAAACAACTATATCGACATGGAAGATAAGTTGAATTCTATTGTAGAATCATGTACACAGTTGACCGTGGATAATAAAAAATTATCTTACAAAGACCTTTTAGAAGAGGATAGAATTATTGTTTTATTAAGCATTAGAGATTTATCTTTTCCAGAACCTGAAAATAAAATTATTTTAAAGGGTAAAACTGAGAAAACAAAAAGACAAGTCGATATTGAACTTTCTATTAAAAATCTAGTACCTTCTGTTGTGCCTTCAGAAATTGAAGCATATTACAGCGAAAAAGAAAGAACTTATGTTATTAAAACTCGTTCTGCTGGTACTATTAGAATGCAACCACCTACAATAGGTGTTATGCAAGAAATAACACAGTATCTTAAAGATAGACAAGAAAAAGATGTAGATTTAGATAGAGCATTTGTACAAGTCTTGCCTTATATTGCAGATGACTGGAGAAAATTAAATCTTCCAGGTATTTTTAATCTAGAGGTTGACTATAAAGCTTGGGATGAGAAAAAGTTCATGGTAATTTACAGATTAGCTGAAAAAAT
>Ga0181379_1000088_pt1 | contig 43475 bp, 32 predicted proteins | sample 2SPOviralmetaG_FD_130115 | JGI IMG/M metagenome (GOLD analysis project Ga0181379, IMG submission 130115) | Marine viral communities from the oligotrophic San Pedro Time Series (SPOT) site, San Pedro Channel, CA, USA - 2 SPOT_SRF_2009-07-10 | ecosystem: Environmental > Aquatic > Marine > Strait... | reverse complement strand
GATCACCGGTGCCCTACGCCATGCTAAAAACGGCCCAAGGAGGATGGCAGAGCCCACTGGAGTGATGCACATCAATTGGACCAGAAGCAACAGTTCGTCGGGTTGGGTCAATGCCGAGACGACGGCGAGTGAGAACCCGAGAAACAATCCAATGAAGGCTCCTGCTTGAAGGCCGGTTCGCAAACCAATGCGGGGGCGCTCAACCTCGGCCATGGTTCCGCTCTCGCGGTATGGTCATTGAATCCTTGGTCGTGGTTCAAAACGTTAATCGGTTTCACGGACTCGTCAACACCATGGAGCCCAATGGTCTCGACAACAGGAACCGAGAATCAAAAATCGGTCGTTGGGTCATGGGTGTCAGCGGATTTTTCCTGATTTCTTTTTTCCTTGCTCCACTCACCCTCGAGCCTGGAACGGTTCAGAATGTCGAAGGCCGTGCCAACGTCATCGACTTTTTCTCGGAGGATGGCTGGGGCTCTTATGGGAATCAGCCTGCCCCAGGCCATCCCCATGAAGGAACCAACCACACTCACAGCGGTTATGCTTGGAGTGAACTCAACCCATATGCTGGATTCATCTACGCATTTGGTGATGTGAACTGCCACCAGAAGCACGAACGTTCATGGGAAGTAAACAACAACCAACTTCCCGTATGCACGAGAGATGTAGGCATTTTCATGGGTCTGTTTCTCGGTGGTGCCTTGTTCACTCGTCGCGGGTGGAATCGGTGGACGGTCAAGGACACATGCCTTTCCCTCATCCCCGATTCGATGCTCGCTTCCACATACAAAAACAACCGCAGAACGCTCGTTTGGTTGGCATGTGGGATGGTCCTTTGCCTTCCTCTCATCGCCGACGGTTTTCTTCAATTGCTGACTTCCTATGAATCCACAAATTGGAAACGTGTGCTCACCGGTATTCCCTTCGGTTTGGGGTTGGGTGTGCTGGTTTGTTCCATGTTCTCCGCCCGAGCAGATGCATTCTTTGGCGCAGGAGAAGTTCGCCTTCCAGGAAACGCTAGCTTCCGACTCGCAGGTTCCGAATCTCAAGAATCGGAGTGAACCGGGGGTGGCATCGACCACCAAATCACGAGTTCTTCCGGAGTGGATGGCAACGGACACCCTTCATGACCGCTTGTGAGGATGCCAAGTCGTTGATGGATGTCGGCTACAGCTTTACGTAACTGCTGTGGAAGTTCTTTTCCTTCTTCAACGGTGAAAAGCGCCGTAAGTGCATTGGCCCAAGGCTGGTCGGGATTTGCTCGTCTCCAAGATGCCAATGGGGCGCGAAGGGGCCACATGGCAAGCGTCAATCTTGCAAAACCAAGCCGTTCGTCCCTCAGTTTGAACAATTGCGCATCGGCGAAGGGCGTGTGATGTTGCTGCTTGTGAATCCAATTCTCTGTGAGAAGCCACTTGATCAGCCGCTGGGTATGACGTTGGGTGACCATGCGGACTGGGCCTAGGGATGCATGGAGCCTTGGGACTTCGCTGGATCCTACCATGAGCGAAAGGGTGCCGAGAATCGACCAGCAGGAATGGGCCATCGGTGTAGCAGGAACGTCGTTTTCTTGGGCCGATTCAGTCGGCCAATTCTCTTCCGCATCCTCCATCCACTGTGATGGTGATTTTCCACCAAGCCATCCAACATGGATGGCGGTTCTTTCCTGTGGTGCCCCCGGCAATCGGCGTTGCTTCTTCACATCGTGGACCAATGCGCTGAGGAGCGTTCGGTCGACTTCATCACGGTCAACGTTGAGCGGGAGGGGCTTCTTGTTGAAGAAGCGACGAAGTTGCTTACGGAGTTCGGTTTTCAATTCATCGAGGCCGCTTTCGTTCATGATTGGCCCGACAACATGGCACTGATGAAACGGGCTTGGGACCTCGTTGCCTTCTGCGAACAATTCGTGAAATCCTTGACGAATGGTGGTTTGAATTTCTTCAGTTTCGAAGTACTCTTGTTTCTGGCTTGTCATTCGCAACGTGCCTGATTTGATGCGCTTCATGGCTTTCTCAGGGTCGCAGTCAATCCAAAAAACGAGGTCTGGAATCATTGCAGCTGCATTCATGCCGGCAACGCGCCCGAGGCCTAAATCTCCAACAAATCCCTGGTAGATGAGGGAGGAATGGATGTTGCGGTCTGAGATGACGACAGCACCTTTGGCGAGGTGAGGGCGGATGAAGGTGTGGGAGTGGTCAAGACGGTCAGCGGCAAACAATCCTGCTTCTTCAAGAGGGGTTTTGTTGCCGAGTTTGACAGAAGAAAGGGCGAGTTTTCCCAGTTCACTATGGCGACGGGGTTCATGGGTCATCACCACCTCCGGAAAAGGGAATTCATTCAACAATTCACCGAGAATACGGGCTGCCTCTCCTTTCCCAGAACCGTCGCCACCCTCAACTGAAATCAAGTACATGATTCAGTCCTCTCGTCGGTCTTCAAAGTCGTCCCGTGCAAACACATTGACAATCATGCCAAACAAGATCAAAGCCGGTCCGACGAGGATGAGGCCACGGCTGAACAATGCCATGCCAGCAAGGTATTGGCTTCGACGGTATCGCATCCCACGACGGATTTCGACGGCCGATTGGATGCCAATAAGAGCAGTGATGACCGTGATCAGTCCAATCGCACTTGACAAGGCGACTGCATTATCGAGTGTCCATCCAGATGTGATTTGCTGATTCTCTTCAATGCGTGTCCCGTTTCCTTGTTTCATGGTCACCGGGTCCAGACCAACACTGTCCGGGAGAAAGGTCCGTTCAACGGTGGTGTATCCTGTCTTTGTGAACACGATGATGTGAAGTTCTTGCGTGATGTTCTCAAAGGAGTAATATCCAAAGGAGTCTGTTATGGTGGATTGAAGCACCGTTCTTGACGTCAACTCAAGCAGCTCGACCGAGACGTTTTCCACTCCATACCCCTCGACATCCTCGAGGGCTGACCCTGAGATGTCCACGGTTTCCTCTTCAGCGAACAACGACGTGTTGAGGAGTTCACTCGGATTGCCTTGCAAAATTAATGCGCCGCTGAGCAAGCCTAGCATGCTTCCAATGAAAATGAGAGTGGCTGCAAGATTTCGCCAACGGTCAGCGTCTCGGTCGATCATGGCGTACCATTCATCTTCATCAGCGACTTGGTTTCCGTCGGACAAGTCTTCGGTAGTGACCACCAACTCTTCCAAAGTATCCGGTTGGGCAGGCTCCAATTTTTTGGCCTGAACACGCTCACGCAACGCCTTCAGTCGCCGCTCTCGTTCGTCGCTCATGCTTCCCCTCCATCGCGTCGGATGTTGTGCGCGGATAATACCCCTTTGCTGAATCACCGCGTCATGTATCAGGCCTTGCCCTTGAATTCAATCATCGCCAAGAGAACCGCTACTGCAAGAAGAGCGAGTCCAGCAAGGGTCGCCAAACGGGGGCTTCCATTGTGTTCTGCTTCCGAGGAATCGGGTTCGGTCGTGTCATCTTTTGTGTCGTCTCGAGGATCCGGCTCTTCAGGTGAATCCAACTCGAAAAAGGCATCACTGCGAAGTCCCAATTCAACCAATCGACCGACGTGCTCAAGCGATTCGGCACTCACCTTGTCAGGAGTGTCCTCCATCGTGTGCCAGTACGAGCCGAAGGTCATCATCCTTGGCTCACCGTAGGCCGTATCCATCAGGTCAATGCTTGGTATGCCAAGGTTATGGGGATGAATGTGATCGTCAATGACGCCCACTGCTACATCGTACTGAATGATGTCAGTTCCGAGGGTGCCGTCGCATGCCATTTCACCCTCGACCATTCCTAAAGCAGTGCCCATCTCAACAATAGCAGATTTCAAGGTCTCGTTTCCCGGTTGAATATTGTGAAGTTGAAGGTCTGCATCACCAATCATATCGAGCAGAATGAAAGCATGGGTTGCGTTGATCTCGGATTCCGTCAGGTTATCTGCCCAAGCCTCTGCCCCGAGGGTGTAGTTGTTGCCTTGGTCTTCAGCATCATTCAAGAACAGAACCACATCGTAATCGAGGTTCATTTGAGGGATGTGCCGCGCCAGTTCCAGCAAGACTGCGACACCGCTTGCCCCATCATTGGCTCCAGGGACCGGCAAGGAGCGGTTCGTTTCGTTGAGGTCTTGATCCGCTTGGCTTCTCGAATCGTAATGCGCAGACAAGACGATCTGCCCCCCACTGCCTGAAGTTGAATTCCAACGTGCGAAAACATTCGTCAAGTTCAACCCATGGCTGAGATGATTTGATGTTGAAACGTGCCACCCTGCTTCGTCGAGTTCCATGGTGATGTTTTGTCGAAACGCCTCAGAACCGTTTGAGCCGGGAACCCGCGGGCCCAATCCTACCTGCCAAGCGATGGATGCGTTGGCTTCCGTGCCGTTGAATTCTAAATCATCGATGTGTTGGCAGAATTCTTCAGCGCTGCTTTGTGAATCTTCTGCTGCGGAAAACGCCCCACAGAGCGGCATGCCTAAGGTGATCAGCATCATAAGCCAAACCAACTTTCGCTTGGGTCTCGAAGATGCGTCACGTTGATGCATGATGATGCCTCCACCACGGACTCTTAAATACCTCCTTTCGTTTGGCCAAATTGGGAATTCGCCTGGCGATTCTTTATGGTGGTTTTTTTGTCGGAACGGCGTTCTAGTCCAGCGATTTTCTTTATGATCCTCATGCTCTTCTCGAGCACGGCGCCAGTGCTCATCAGCGCATCGGCAAACGGGGCAGATGGTGCTGAGGAATCCGAGCCCTATGCCGCTGAGGGTGAAATCATTGGGGATTTGGATGAATTCGACCCCAGTACTGGAAGTGAGTATTTATTTATTCATGAAGAATACCCTGTGGTTTCGGCGACATCTTTCATGCGGCAAGCTTGGATTGATGAGGGTCGTCCCGGTGTCGAAGAGATGGTGATTTCACCGTCCATGGGCCGGTCATCGGCTCGTGCGTGCACGCCACACACCGTAGGGGATACCCTGAACGTCAACACTGCTGGAGGTCAAATTGCAGCATACGTGGCAAAAACCACCAACAGCGTTGCGTTTATCGTTCAGAGTGGCCGAACCCTCTCTTCAACAGTCTTGAACAACCTTGCCAGCACGTGGGACTCGACCATCTATCCGACCATGACCACGTATTACGGTAAGGATTACCAAGACGGGCGAGGTCTCGCACCTCCAGATGTAGACAACAACTGCCAGGTTCAAATCGTCATCTATGACATCGACGGTGCTTACAACACAGGTGGCTATTTCGCACCCTCCTTTGCAAGTTCTCGCGAAGCCGTTTTCGTCGACTTCGCCGACATCACTCTCAGTTGGGGCAAGTCCATTTTAGCCCACGAACTTGAGCACCTTCTGCACAATGCCTTGGATCCTTATGAGAATCTCTGGATTGACGAAGGAAATGCAGATGTAGCGATTTACTTGTGTTTCGGAGCCGACTCAACCCTCAGGGGGCACGTGAATGCATGGACTGGGGCGCCAGAACAATCCGTGAGATGGTGGAATCAACGAATCGCCGACTATGGAGCAGGCTACATGTTCACCATGTACTTGGCCGAACATCTAGGTGGTGGCCCAGCAGTCCGACAACTTGTCCAAGATTCGGCTACTGGAGGTCGAGGCGTTGAAAACTTGGCCCTTTCGCCACAATCTGGCCAGGTTGGGCTCCTCGGTCGAACCATGAACGAAATCTTCGCCAACTTCAGCGTGGCCGTTACCCTTGACTCGGATCAGGGAATTTACGGCTATCCCAACCTTGATCTCAATCCAATTTGCACAAGTGGAGCATTTTGCCGTGCTCAGGCAACCGAGACCAACAGCGACTGGTCTGGACCATGGTCCTCGACCGGAAACACCCTCGAAGGGTGGGGCATCCGATCGTTCCAGTTCACGCCCGGTTCGGCTTCCCCAGCCCCTCTCACCCTCAGAGTAACTGCCGACAAGAACCAATTCGACGGCGTTGTCGTCACCAAAGCAACCTCTGATGGCCTTTGGAGTGTTTCTGATTTGGACTTCGTGAACAATGTAGCCACAGGTCTCGTTCCCGGTTTCGGAAACTTGACCGATGAAGTTTGGGTCATCACCTGGTATGCGAGCACCGTTGCCGACTGTGATTACACCTCCTGTGGCCCTTCATACCCAACCGGTGTTGTGGACATTGAGGCTGCTCGCATCACTTCACCAGCCACTCTATCGCTGAATACAACCACTCTTTCCGACCGAGATGGAGATGGCCTAGACGACACCGTGGCCATTGATTATGGTGTGCTCTCCAACGCCTTTTTCGAAGATTTGGACGTCGAAATCGCTGTTCGTGATGCAGCTGGCTCTGTTGTGGACACCATCACCGACCGCATCGCAGCAGGTGGAGGCATTGAATCTCCGGGAGAAGTCTACTTCACTGCTCCTTTGACCGATCAGTACTCGTTTGAGATGGTCATGAAAGACATGCTCGGAGATGTGATTGACACGCTCCAGTCCTCGCCTCAAACCCTGAGTAACATGAAACCAGTTGCCAACGGCACAGTTTCTCTTAGCGAGGTTCAAACATGGGAAAACCTCCAATTCTTGGGCGGGGGTTTTGACGCATGGGGCCTTTCCCTCGACAACAACAGTTTGCCATACCTCGATGCCCCAACTGCCTATGCGTGGGTTTTCGGGGATAACGGGTCTTCCAACCTAAAATCGCCGTTGCGTTCTTACACTCAGGTGGGCGCCTACAACGCCACGCTTCGAGTGCAAGACCAGGGAGGGACATGGTCCGATACACAAATCCACCCTGTCAATGTCTCGGATGACACAGAACCCCTTCCAATCATCACTGTCAACAACGTTGTTCTCGACCAAAACATAACCTTGTTGACCGGGCAACGCATCCTCTTCTCTGCCGGAAGAACGGCCGACAACGTGCCCATAGATCACCTCGTTTTCCAGTGGGACTGGGGTGACGGCACGAGCAGCGGTGGCAAGGGTGCCTTCGCTGAACAACATGAATGGGACGACATCGATGGTGAAAACGCAACTTTCACCCTTGTCCTGACCGTCTCAGACGGAATCAACAGCGGGGTCAAAACCATTCTCGTCCACATCAACAACCGGGTTCCGGTTTATATTTATGCAGATACCATGACCACCATGATCTACACTTCACTGGTGCTTCCTGATGTTTTTGTTGACGATGATGGCGAACTGATCTCCTACGATTGGAACTTCCCAGATGGAGTGCGAATCGGTCCAGGAATGCCCACTCGGTCTGATGATTTCTCCACGGTTAGCAGCAATCAGATGAACCCCATTGTCTCATGGGACATGCCTGGGAACAAGACCGTCACCCTCACCGTAACCGATGACGATGGAAGCCAAGCAACCGCTGTTCTGAGTATTGTTGTTCTGAATCAAATTCCAGTAGCGACCTTTGATGTCCGTACTCTTTCGGCACTTGGTTCACAAGAAATTGATTTCCGTGAGGAGGACGGTGAAGTCGATACATCGTACGTCTTTGACGGGCTTGACAGCATGGACCCAGACGGTTTGGTTGGGGACTCAAGCGATATTGATGTGTGGAATTGGACCTTTTCGGACGGCACATTTGGCGACCGGCCACAAGTCACTCACAGTTTCACCACGCCAGGCATCCACACGGTAACCTTGGTGGTCACGGACAAAGAGGGAGTTGACAGTTTCCCACGCATCATGACCGTGAGGATTTCCAACCCCCTCCCAATCATTCAGGTTCGTATTCTCGATGGATGGATCGCAGGTGAACTTATCACAACATCAACGGTGTTCCCCGAGGGGTCAATTCCCGATTCTTGGTCCCACACCTTCAACGAGGACGGTGCAGTTGTCAGCGCGCCTCAGCGACTGTTGTATTTTGACTCAGCAGGAACTCGTGATGGAGATCGTCAGTTTGAAGGAAAGTACGTTCCGTTTGAATCTGAATCTCCTGACTGGAACGGGCTTGTCCAATACACATGGGATTTCGGCGACGCCACGCCTCTGGTTCACGAAGCAACACCATGGCACGCCTACACGCTCCCGGGAGTCTACACGGTCTCATTGACCGTACGTGATGGTTTTGGGACAGGTGATGTGTCTCGAGAAACATTCACAGTGGTCGTCGACCATCCCCCGGAAGTCAAGGAAATCTACGTGCCTGAGAGCATCTTTGTCGGTTCTTCAATCTCATTTGATGCGGAAGTGTTCGACACCGAGGCAGGCAGTGAGATGGAAATCTACCGAGACCTTGACGTCGAAGACGGTTCGATCAGTGAACGTGATGAACGTATTTTGACCGAATACTCTGTACGTTGGGACTTTGATATTGAAACGGACACGGATGAAAACGGTGATCCCGCAGATGATTGGGTCCTCCCAATTTCAGGCGCTCCGGTGCGAGCCATCAACACCTGGGAAGGGGTTGGGTTCTATACGGTGCTGATCGAGGTCTGCGATGGCATGGGTCAATGCGCAACAATGAGCGAAGACATCGAAGTCATTCCAGAGCCAGAGGGACCTCCCTCCCTTTCGGATTTCAGTGCAGATGAATGGAAATCATGGCTAGCAGACGCCGGTTCAGAACTGGCAACCTTCCTTTCACTCATCGTTGTGGCCCTCATTCTTGGATGGCTTGTCATGCGTGATTCCAGCGATCTTGAAGATGAAGCAAAGGAGGCTGCAGAGACGTACACCGATATTGAGCATGTTGAATCTCAAGGTGGTTTGCTCGGCATGGACCATCACGCTCCACCGCCTGCCCCGAAGATCCTCTCCAAGAGCGAACGTCGAAGCGATGACAGTGGGTATGTGCGTCCACTCCGTCGTCGATGAGGAAGGTCCTATAACCGCCGTCTCTCCACTTGGATTGGTGAACACATGAGGAATGCATCGGCTTTGTTCGTGCTGTTTCTTCTTTTGCCAGTTTTTTCGTCAAGCATTGGTGTTTCCCTTCCCGCCCAAGCCGCCTCTGAATGCGAGGGTGAGATCACAACGATGAGGTGGAATGAAACAGCTCAGCGGCAGGCACTGGTGCCGTTTTCCACCTATGCGAATGCGTATTCCTACGAAGAGGACATGATGTATGAGGGCAACACCGCTGCCGAACCCTCTAGCAACGGGATGGGAGGGTTGGACCAAACCCTCCACCCTGAGTCGTATTGGATGTACACTCCAATATTTCCTCTTCCGACGCTTGAGCCATTGACCACAGACCATTACATGACCATGGAAATCGGGAATGACAGCGTAGGTGCCCTTCGTTTCAACCTCTCCAGTGCGCATCGGACGACGTTTTGCGTGTCCCTCTCCTCGCTCGTAGAAAACGAATCTTCGCCCATTGATGCTGACATCTATTTGATGACTTCTCACCAATATCAGCGCTACGAAGAATCCTACCGCATGATGCACGGAGGCTGGTGGTGGCAAGACATCGACATCGCAGGTGGTGATTCGGATCTGCTGAGCGATATTCCTCCGGAATGGCGGAGTTTCAATCCTCTTGGTTGGCAAACATACCGAGACGTACACCAATATGAATCAAGGTCTCAAGCCACCTTCTCAGTCGCTCTGGACAACCCCGAAGTGTACAATTCAATGTTCGGCTCCAACGAATGGCAGGACTTTTATCTCGTGGTCGACACTTGGAGCAACACGCATGATGGCGACGCTGATGCTCCTGGTGCCGTTGTCCTTGCTGACGTTACTGTGATCTCTGAACCCCGCTCCATCCTGTTTCCAACATGGACCGTGCCCTTGATGTTGTTCGGAATGTTATTCGGCGCTTTGCTCCTTCCAATTCTCCTGAACAAACGGTACATGGCTTCCGGCCTTGAACCAAAATCGACGGTAGAGATGCCATCTGTGCCCGTTCTTGAGCAAACAGCGGTTTCTCCTGACTTCTCAGAAGAAGAAAAAGGTCTCAGTATTCCATGAGGGTCCAAGCGTTCTTCAGATCTCGAATGTTCACCAGGCCCTTGTTGGACAACTTAAACTCAGATCGAAGGGTGGCATAGACCATGCTTTGGCCGAGGACCGGTGCGTGAAGGCGAGTCCAGTCTCCACCGTTGCCAAGAGCCATCATTGCGAAACTGTGCCCAGAATCTTTCAGTTCGTGGGTCGCTTCAACGATTTGCAATGCGTCCTGATGGTCGTTGACGGTTCCACAGAACTTGAACATCTGCCCTTCCACCGCATGCTCTTTGACCATTTCAACGAGTTCATCGGCGCTGGGTGTTGTTTCTGTGTCGTGGATGGATGAGATCACGCTGACCTTTGCATCGCCTGCCATCTCGAGGAGGCCATTGCGGGTTTTCTCCTCGATGGACAACTCAAGGTCTACGGAATGCACCTTCGCCTGAATGCCCTTTTCGAGTATAGCTTGGCGCTGGTCTTCCTCGCCGGGGTAGAAGCCGCCTTCTGACTTGGGGCGGACTGTGAAAATCACAGGAAGGGGGATGCTTTCTTTGAGCGCTTGAATGGCCGCATTCACGTCGATGTCGTCAATCGCTCTCTGTATCCATTCGGTTTCGGGGGGCATGACATGCTTGACCTCTCCGTTTTCATCCTCCACGGGTTGTGGTTCCGGCTTTTTGAGGTAGAGGCGGTCAAAGCGGATTTCTACGAAATCTGCGCCAGCTAAGTTCGCTCGGGCAGCTTCATCGGCCATTTCTTTGACGGTGGTGCCTTCAAGGGAAACGCACACTTTGGGTCCAGACATGATTCGCCCATCTGCGCCCTCCTCTTAACGCTCACGGATGCAGGCCACGGTTTTCATGATTGACGTAGGCATGATTTTTGCATGTTTTTTGTTGGGCTTCTGAAAGCGAGCTGATTTCGGTTGTTCTGGCGCCTAAAATTGCTCCGCAATACGCGGGTTTTGAGATGAAAAAGGAGGTATCTTTATACCCCGTAACATGGAGTCAAATTTATAGGAGGGGGCGACGGTTTTGGGGCTTAGAATTATGCCGCAGTCGTCTGATTTTCTCCACCCGGATGTGCTTGAATGAGTGATGAATACGATGCAGCCAGCATTCAGGTCCTTGAGGGGCTTGAAGCCGTTCGAAAACGACCAGGAATGTACCTTGGCGACCCCCACGACGGGTCAGCACTCCATCACTGCATCTGGGAAGTCGTCGACAATTCGGTTGACGAGCACCTCGCAGGCCACAATGACCTTGTCGAGGTGGTGCTCCACTCGGATAACTCGCTCTCGGTTCGCGACTATGGTCGCGGCATCCCCGTTGATCTCCACGAAGAATTTGGCATCTCTGCGGCCGAAGTGATCATGACGAAACTCCACGCTGGTGGAAAATTCGATAACAGTTCCTACAAAGTCAGTGGAGGGCTCCACGGGGTCGGTGTTTCAGCAGTGAACGCTGTTTCGGAGTGGATGAGTGTTGAAATTCACCGAAATGGAAAGGTCTACAAGCAACGGTTTGAAGCGGGTGTCCGAGCCAGCGATCTTGAAGAAACAGGCACCTGCGAGGATACAGGCACCATCATCACATTCAAGCCTGACACGGGCATCTTCACCAACATCCTCGAATTCGATTTCGACCAAATCGACAGCCGTCTGAAAGAAACTTCGTTCCTGAATGCAGGGCTGAAAATCATCATCAAGGATCAACGGGATGCCGACGAGCACGTCGTCGAGCATCATTACGAGGGTGGAATTTCTGAGTTCGTCAAGCAAATCAACGCTCGGCGAGAAACCCTTCACGATGAGCCGATTCTCATTCAGGGTGAAAAAGAGATCGAAAAAGGCCCGGTGACTGTTGAACTTGCGCTGCAGTGGTCCGATGCCTTTAGCGAAAACATCGTCTGCTACACCAACATCATTCGCAACAAGGATGGAGGCACCCACATGTCTGGTCTCCGAGGCGCTTTGACCAGTTGCGTCAACGGATATGCCAAGAAGAAAAGCATGCTCAAGAACGAAGGCCTTTCGGGCGACGATGTCCGTGAGGGGCTGGTCGCCATCGTGAGCGTCAAGCACCCTGATCCATCCTTTTCATCTCAAACCAAAGACAAACTCGTGAGCAGTGAAGTTGCTGGAATCGTTCAAACCGTCGTTTACGAAAAACTGAACGAATTTTTCGAAGAGAACCCGTCCGTTGGCAAACTCATCGTTGACAAGGCTCTTTTGGCTTCAAAAGCCAGGGAGGCTGCCAGAAAAGCCCGTGACTTAACCCGTCGTAAAGGCGTGCTCGAAGGCGGTGGTTTGCCCGGAAAGCTCGCCGATTGCCAATCGCGTAATCCGGAAGAATGTGAGATTTACCTCGTCGAAGGTGATTCTGCCGGAGGGTCAGCAAAAACGGGAAGAGACCGTCGCACTCAGGCGATTCTGCCACTTCGTGGTAAAATCCTCAACGTTGAGCGTCAATTGCACAACGTGGCGAAAGTGTTCCAAAATCAAGAGATTCAAACCATGATTCGGGCCTTTGGTGCAGGAGTTGGCAACAACACAGATGACGAAGGCTCTTTCAAAACCGAGAAGTTGCGCTACAACAAACTCATCATCATGACGGACGCTGACGTTGACGGTGCTCACATTCGTACGCTCATGCTGACGTTCCTGTGGAGGTTCATGCGACCGGCCATCGAAGGCGGGCACGTGTACATCGCCCAACCACCTCTTTACCAACTTTCCAAGGGGAAGATCAATCGGTACGCTTTCAGTGATGAGGAACGTGATGACTTCATTGATGAGTTGCGAGGCGACAATCCTAACGCTAAAATTGGTGTCCAGCGCTACAAAGGTCTCGGCGAAATGAATCCAGAGCAGTTGTGGGAGACCACCATGGATCCCGAAACCAGAACGATGTTGCAAGTCACCGTCCGAGAGGCTGAGGAAACAGACCGCATGTTTGAAACGCTCATGGGAGAAGATGTCCCAGAGCGCAGGGCGTTCATCGAGCGCTACGCTAAGGAGGTGACCAACCTTGACATCTGAAGAAGAAACCAACAACATCGACGACGGCCAAGCCGCTCCGGGGGAAACCATTCTCAATCATCCATTGAACACGGAGATGAAAAATTCCTACATCAACTACGCCATGTCAGTCATTATCGGTCGTGCCCTTCCGGATGCGCGAGACGGGTTGAAACCTGTTCATCGGCGAGTTCTCTACGGTATGTTTGAGGGCGGACACACATCCGAAAAGAAATTCAGTAAATCGGCACGTTCGGTCGGAGAAGTGATGGGGAAGTACCATCCACACGGCGACCAGTCAATCTACGACACCATGGTTCGGATGGCCCAGGAATTTTCATTGCGCTATCCTCTGGTTGACGGGCAGGGTAACTTTGGCTCCATTGACGGAGATCCTCCTGCTGCCATGCGATACACCGAAAGTCGCCTGGATCGTATCTCCAAGCACATGTTGGATGACATCAACAAGAACACTGTAGATTTCCAGCCCAACTTCGATGATTCAGAACAAGAACCCACGGTTCTGCCTGCCCGATTGCCCAATCTTTTGCTCAACGGCAGTGATGGTATTGCAGTTGGTATGGCGACTCGTATTCCGCCACACAACCTTACCGAGGTAGCAGGGGCGGTCAATCTTCACGTGGATACCATCTTAGAATCCGGAGGTGAAGGCTCACCAAACCTCTCTATAGAGCAGTACATGGATCACGTCAAGGGACCCGATTTCCCAACAGGTGCATCCATCCACGGTATCGACGGAATCGTTGACATGTATGCTACCGGAAAAGGACGGTTCCATGTCCGTTCAAAGTGCGATGTGTTTGATGATGAAAATGGCAAGCGAATTGTCGTGCATGAAATCCCCTATCAGGTCAAAAAAGCAGATATGTTGGTCCAGATCGCTGACTTGGTCAACAAAGAAATTGTCATTGGTATTCGAGACATACGCGATGAATCGTCCAAAGAGGGCATCCGAGTGGTCATTGAGGTGAAAAACAACGCTGACCCTCACGCAGTCTTGAACCAGTTGTTCAAGTCAAGCCGCCTCCAGGAATCTTACTCGGCGAACATGATGGGCATTCTCGACGGCCGACCTGTGTTGTTGACCCTCCCGGTCATGATTCAGACCTACGTCACTCACAGAGAGAACATCATCGATCGCAGAGCAGCCTTTGAGCTCAACAAGGCAGAAACTCGAGCACATATTTTGGAAGGCCTTGTGAAGGCACAAGATCGCATTGACGAAATCGTTTCAGCCGGAAAGGCCAGCACGGGAAGAGACCAATTCGAATCCATCCTTCGTGGGGATGAAACCATGCCCGGTATTGCTCCGTTTGACTTCAGCGAGGCTCAAGCCAAGGCGATTGCAGAACGTCGTTTGTATCAACTCAGCCGAATTGATGTTGCGAACGTGCAATCAGAATACGATGAACTCAAGTTGAAGATAGCTGATCTGGAGGACATCCTAGCCTCAAGGTCTCGCCGTTTGACCATCTTGAGGGATGAACTTGCTGAATTGGTAGACCGGCACGGAGATGAACGCCGTTCACACATCGATCCAATGCCGTTGTCGATGGATCGTGAAGACCTCATTGAAGAGCGAGCGATTGTCATCACCTTGAGCGAGGACAACTACATTCGACATACACCAGTCGAGACCTTCCGCACTCAAAACAGAGGAGGACGTGGCCTCAAAGGCGTGACCACCAAGAGCGAAGACACGCCACAGATGATCACGGCGTGTTTCAGCAAGGACCGACTCCTCATCTTCACCGATCAGGGCCGAGTTTACGGATTGAAGGCTTGGGAAACACCCCTCGGAAGCCGCCAGTCTCGTGGAAGTCACATCAGAAACCTCCTCGAAAGTCTGCGTGAAGACGAGAACATCGTGAGTATTTTGCCCCTTTCTCGAGAGTTGCTTGAGGAGCCAGAGGACCACTTCCTTTTGTTCGCAACACGCTTGGGCCTCATCAAGAAAACGTCACTCTCAGAATACGTTCGTATCAACCGAAACGGAAAGTTTGCTCTCCGATTCAAGAAGGAGGGCGACTCCTTGGTCAACGTCCGTTGTGCGACCAACCAGCACGATATCGTGATGATTTCAACCACTGGATACGCCTCTCGCTTCAACTGCGGGGCGATCCGGGCATCTGGACGTGTTTCTGGAGGCATCTACGGCATCAAAGTAGCGGACCGCAAAGGCTCTGGAGGCGGTGTTGTCGCCGGAATGGTGGCCATGCTCAGTCCCGATGAGTACATCTTGACCATCTCAAAATACGGCATGGCTAAGCGCAGTCGATTGGGAACTGCCGATAAAATTCATGACACAGATGCAGAGGGCAATCTTCGTTATCTCGAAGACGGTGAGCCAAAGATGGTGACCGACGGATACCGTTTGACCAAACCAGGAGCCAAGGGTGTTCGAACCATGAAGCTTGACGAAGAGCATCAGGACAGCATCATCAGCGTGCGCACAATTCCTGACTTGAACGACCACCTCTTCCTCTTGACCAAATCTGGCATGATGATTCGTATCCGAATTGATCAGACCAAAGAAACATCTGGAAAAGCCACACGTGGTACCAGAGTCATGGAACTTCGAAACAAAGCAAAAGGCGGATTCACGGATGAACTCATCTTTTCCTCCCGGGTTTCGGCCTCTCTCTTGGACGACGATGAGGACGAATCTGAACTTGGCAGTGGCCTTGGCGAAGAAGAGTGAATACGCTGCTTAGTGGCCGCTCGCTGGAAAGTGGCTAAGCGACGCATTGAAACGGGAAGGCATGTTCTACAGCAGTGCGGGGGCCCTCTTCTCCGCAGGTGAACAAAATGGACGAGCGTTCTCTCATCTACGATTGGAACACTGTTGAATACGATTTCAAGCGTCAGGCTTCCAACCATCCGCACGGGGTTTGGTTTGATGACGAAACGCTTCGCGACGGTCTTCAAAGCCCAAGCGCTCGAAACCCAACCATTGAGCAAAAGATTGAATTGCTCAGTTATATGGAACAACTCGGAATTCAGAAAGTGGATTTGGGCTTGCCTGGAGCGGGACCATTTCACCGCACCCACATTGACGCCATGCTCTCCCACATCAGTGAACACGATTACAACATCCGGCCCGGTGCTGCCGTTCGTACCCTCATGGGCGACATCGAGCCATTGGTGGAGATGCAGGCCAAGCATGAAATGGAAATTCAAGCCTCTGCCTTCCTCGGCACAAGTCCAATTCGTCAATACACCGAAGGGTGGACCATGGAGAAACTCATGGCCACCATGGAAAAAGCCGTTTCATTTGCTGTTGAGAACGATGTCCCCGTTATGTTCGTTACCGAGGACACCACTCGCTCCAATCCTGGTGACGTGAGGATGATCTATCAACGTGCCATGGAATTGGGTGTTCGTCGCCTCTGTGTTTGCGACACCTGCGGCCACGTGACTCCAAATGGAGTCAAGAAACTCTTGGCATTTATTGATGAGGAAGTCATCAAAGACGCAGGGTACCAGCGAAGGGACATCGAAGTGAATTGGCACGGCCATCAAGACCGCGGTTTGGGCGTTGCGAACAACATCGCAGCAGTGGAAGCAGGTGCAGATGTGATTCACGGCACTGCACTTGGTGTCGGCGAACGTGCGGGCAATGCCCCTCTCGACCAGACGCTGGTGAACCTCAAGTTGATGGGCGTCATCGATAACGACTTGACGCAACTCGACACCTACATGCAAAAAGCGAATGAGTACATCGAAGTCCCGCTTCCAAGAAACTATCCCGTTTTCGGCGAGGATGCCTTTGAGACAGGTACTGGTGTTCATGCCTCCGCAGTCATCAAGGCCATGCGGAAGGGCGATCATTGGTTGGCTGACCGCGTGTATTCCGGCGTTCCAGCAGGTGATTTCGGCCTCAAGCAAGTGATCAGAATTGGGCATATGTCTGGCCGCTCCAACATCATCTGGTGGCTCGAACAAAACGGCATTGATGCCAACGAAGATTTGGTAGCCCATCTCTTTGAAGTGGCGAAGAGCCAGAAGCGCAATATGCTCGAGCAAGAGATTCACGATGCAGTTGCCGCTTTCGCATCCAACTGATCAAGCCTCTTCTTCTTCGAAGTCCTTTTCACTGTTGACTTTGGAGCCGATCCACTCTGAATCGACAGCTCCACCGCTCCACTCGCCGTCCAGTGAGATTTCATTGATTTCGTGTTCTTCTCTCCACACGCGTTCCTCAAGGGATCCGTTCACAATGAAATGGCCGTCAGCATCGATTTGTTCTTCGAGGAGAGCAAAGTGTTTGGAAATGGGAAGGAAATGGCCGACTGGCATTCCTGCTGCGGTAAAGGGGTTGGTGGCTGCACCTATGATGAGACCATCCTCCGGCGCCACGATGTCAACGGTCATGCCTGGCGTCGCTGGATCTGAGATGGTCGCCACAACCTCCCCTTCACGCATGACGCTGCCTGCTGAAACGAACATGTCGAGCAAACCCCCTTCTCCGGCTCGCAACCAAATGGAGCCACTGGCCATGATGCGGAATTTAGGGCGTTGTGGATTGCCAGGAACCATTCTCATGGAACGCAGTGCATTCATGACGCCATGAACGGCTACCTTGACCGATTGGTCGCCGAGGAAATCCGCCCCACCTCCCTCGTAGGTGATGACTGGGATGTCGGATTTATTCGCAGTTCGACGAAGCGTTCCCTTCGGGGGAATGGAGTCAAGGATGATTTCAATGCCGAATGACTTGGCCAGTAAGTATGAACTTGTATGGGTGAGGTCGACACGAACCTGAGGCATGTTCGTCCGTCCTTTCGCGGCGCTGTGTAGGTCGATGACCCCGTCGCTATCCTCAACTAAATTGGTCCAGATTTGATGTGCAACTCTGCGGGTGGTGGACCCTCCCGGGTCGCCGGGAAATTGTCTGTTCAGGTCTCGACCATCAGGGAAGTACCTCGACTTCATCCGATAGCCGGGAAGGTTGACCACTGGAACGATTCGCAGTGTTCCAGCCATGGTCTTTGGGTCAAGGGGTTTGCCTTCATCGGTGAAAGCGTTGCTCAACAAGTGGGTGCAAGCTGAGGGTCCGGTCAATTCGTCACCATGGATTCCCCCCAATATCGTGATGCATGGTCCGGGGCGAGAGCCGTGAATGACGGTGACTGGAACGGGCCATTGGTCTCCCAGATTGACGTTGAGAAGAGGGAGGTGAACGGTTCGTAGAGTTCCAGGTTTGATGCGTTTGCGAAAGAACCGTATGTCGCCCCATTCCGAGGTCCGGTCCCATTCAGGGCGGTCCTCTGTTTGGTGGGCTTTGAGTGCTTCTTCAACAGCCCTTTTGCGACGTTTCGGCAATTCATGGGCCACTCGAACTTTACGAACGGTTTTCTTTTTCCGTCGGCCCATGGTTTTCGCAAACGTCCTGCAGTCATCAACGCTCCGCTTTGACCGAGAAGGGAAGAACCATGAAGCGCCCTTTGCTTTGAGGGTGTATGGAAGAACACAGTGTGCAACGCACCTACGCTCCAACCTCCATTTGTTTTGGTTGCGGGCCAGCAAACCCAGACGGTTTGCAAATTGATTCGCACCGCATTCAGGGCGGCTTGACGATGTCGTTTCTGCCTCATGAACATCATCAAGCGTTTCCAGGCATGGTGAACGGCGGTATCATTGGTACGTTGCTTGACTGCCATGGAAATTGGACTGCTGCAATCGCCCTCATGGACGCCAAGGGCCTTTCAGAACCGCCCTGTACTGTCACTGCTTCATACACGGTCAAATTGCGACGACCAACGCCCACCGATACGGAGCTGGTGATCAACAGCAATATTGTCGAGGTCCAAGAAGACCGAGTCTCCGTTGAACTTAGCCTTGAGGCAGGGGGCAAGGTCTGCGCCACTGGAAGCGGATTATTCGTAGCCGTGAAAGAAGGCCATCCTGCCTATCACCGCTGGTCCTGAGGTCTTGCCGTGGTCCGACCATCTCAAGACCAATTGGTTGTGCTTGAGTCCATCAGGGAGTCGGTTTTTGAGACCATGGGGGGATCAGTGCTGGCGAACCCTGAGGACCGGGCGTTCATCAGTCATGTTCCTCTTGGACTTCTTCGAAAGAACGCCACGCAACGTCACGGAGTCACTCGGTGGGAGCGTGCACCAACGGGAGATTTGTCGGTCTTGACCATCGAACTTCATCCATGTTTGCTCACGGCCGAATGGCAAGCATACGGCACGTTCGTGATGTACCATGAAATACTCCACGCCCTAGGTTTTCGTGCTCATGATGCAGAATTTCGACGCCTTGAAGCCTGTTGGCCTGATGCTGTAGCGGCAGGTCAAGGCAAGGAATTCACCCGTTCGATGAGGATGAAGCGGGCGTCGTGGATGTGGGTCTGCTCGACCTGCGACCGATCGTTTCCAAGGCAGCGTCCGGGTCGAGGTAAGTTCCAATGCAGGTCATGTGGAACGGTTCTTCTTGACAGACGCATTGAAGACGCTCAATGATATACTGGTGTCTGTGGAATTGGTTTGATGCAGCATCGGCTCCAATTGACCCATCGTGTAAGAGCGATGGTTCTCCTGGTGATGTTGAGCCTTTCTTTTTCGTTCATCTTGACGCCGGCTTCAGCAGGACTCACAGATCAAGATGGCGGCGGTGAGTTGTTTTTCTCATGCCGGGCAGATAACGACTGTGTCCTCACACCAACTCCTGTGGGTGAAGAACAGGTCTCTGGTCAATCCACTGCAAACACCTTCCAGAGTGAGACACTGACCTTCGAATTTGAAGCCGATCCTCCGCAGGACCATGTTGCAGTTTTGCCCGACATGCTCGCTTCAATGGAAGTTGATTTCAAACACCAAACCGAAGCAGGCAGTCTCTTTCGTCCCGCTCTGGAAATTCGATTGATTCTTGGTGAAAACGTCAATACATGGTCTTTTGATTCATCCCCAATCCCTAATGCAAATGCCCAACCCTACACGATTGAAAACGAACAAATGTCGCTTTCAAAAGGAAGGGTCCTCTGGGCAGAAGAACAGGTGAAAGTGCTCATCACAGTGACTCTTGACCAGCCAGGGACATGGTCGTTTAACATGCGAGGTGCCTCCTCAATGCTTCTTGAGATTCCTTGGTCACTCAATCCATCCACGGCTAATGTGGATGAACCGACCTCGACAACACAACCCCGAAGCACCTCGTTTGAGGACGTCCATCGTGGGGCCCTTGTCGGGGCTGATCACGATTGTTGGGCCTTTGAAGTTGAAACACATGAGGTGCTTCGGCTCACGGTTGATTGGAATCAAGTACCCCTTGAACTTGAGCAGCCACATCCTGTTCCGGAACTGATCACCGCAGCCGGACGTCTTTCCCCAACACCCGATGTGTTGGTTGATGATGACGGTGAATCAAAGACCTTCACCTACCGTTGGCGGGCCCTCCCGACGGGTGATTACACGCTATGTATGCACGGTTCTCCTGAGAAATTACAATCCTATGTGTGGTCAGGCCTCTTTGGTTACGAGAGCATGGGTCCAACCGACCCCAGTGGGTTTGAAAGCGTAAGTTTCTATCCCCAAGGGGCTGCATTGATTGGAGATTTGGATAACCCCCACAAACTTAGCAAACAAGGATTCGGTTTGCTTTTGCTCTCCGTCCTTCTCTTGGTGATTTTTCTTGTGGTAGCCTGGCGTCCAACCACCTCATACGGCCTTCGATTTGGGGTCTTTGTCCCCGGTGTCATCTTGCTGATGGTTGGGGGGGTCCTCCATCCGCTGTGGGCCATCGCAGATGAAGTCCAACACGCTGAAGAAATCACACTTGATGATTTGATTGAAATGCGTTTGCAACAACTTTGGGATGTTTCAGCCGAAGGCGTTCCAGATCAGACCCTCTACACTCACACAGGGGCGACGTGGGGCATGCTTCCAGGCGAAACTCTGCGTTTGAAACTCGATGTGAATCAAGCGATTCCTCTCGGAGATGGGCGCTATCAACTTCTCATTGAGGAACTTGAGGATTTGCGCCTTGATCAAGCGATCTTTGGACAAGTGGCCAAAGGAGCCGAGCAGCAGTCTCAGACGGGTATGCTTGAAAGCCAAACGGTTCGCTTCATCCTTCTTGCCGGCCGTTCCCTCCTTCTTGATCTGATGATGCTCGAAGCCTTGTTGGTGGTTGATGACATGCCATCATCTTCTGTTTTCCACATCAACTCCGAAATGGTGGAAACACAAGCCGCAGGCTCCGTTGCTGCTCCTGCATGGGGCACGAGACCAAGCGCAATTGACACCTCGGATTGGGTTCGATTGCAGGGGTCTCTTTTCCCTGAACGTATCTCCATCAGCTTGTGTGATTGCGATCTTGATTTGCTCGACGTCACATTCCAGCCTTCGTCTGGGTTTGATGCGGGAGATGTGCCGCCCGAGTGGGGGCTTGAGAATGCGGCGGGCTTGCTCCCTTACGGGGGTCTGCTGATGTGGACTGGGATGCTCATGGGCATTGCTGCAACATCATCCGAAGTGAGAAGGTTCACTGCAGCCCAAAGGCTTGCTGAACAGTTTCGTATGGAGCACCAAGGGCGTTGGGAATGATCACTTCTTCCCTTTCTTCTTCAACTCGCTGCTGACCGCTTCGGAGACTTCGTCAGCCGACATGTTGGCGGCTTTTGCAGCCACGTCAATGGATTTGGCTTCTGTCGCAGAGATTTCACCATCTGCTGCTGCAGATTTGATAGCGGCTTTCACATTCAGGTCAGCGGCTTCTTCATCGGTGATTCCCAAGGCTTCTTGGAAGGACTTCAATTCCTTCATTTCTTCTTCAGTGATCACGCCGTCCTTCCATGCTTCATCATAGGCATGAATCAAAAATTCTCGATAAGCCTCTTGATTGAGCAGCACATCCCGGATGAGACCCGTATCGACGCCTTGGTCGCCTTCTGCCATGTCGAGCAGAGCGATGGAACGACGGACTTCTTTCACAGCCATGTCTTTGAGACCGTGTCCTGCCCATACGGCACCAGCAGCCACCACAGCTGCTGCAAACCAGCGCATGACGTCTGCATCGACAAGATTACCGGGTTCAACGAGGTGGAAAACACCGAGCACAACCATTGCTGCACCACACATCACTTCGACCCAATCGTTGAGATCAGGTTCGTCCTCAAAGACTGCGAGGCGTTCTTCAACCATGGATTCCATGTCATCGGTCATGGACCGACCATAGGGCGGTGGAACTTATGCGTGTCGGCGAATGTTGGGGGCCGTTGTCCTTTTGAACCGCTGCCCAATATGGTCGGCTATGGAAGGACAAGAGCGCGAGGTTTCACGCTTAGACCTTCCTTCCCGTCTGCGATCATTTCTTCAAAATGATTGGGGAATTTCAACGCTGCATCCCCCACAAGCTGAAGCGATACCAAGCATCCTCTCTGGGCGCAATACTTTGGTGGCAATTCCAACTGCGTCGGGTAAGTCGCTTCTTGCTTACATGGCAATGTGTAAACGATTAAGCGAGGGTCATGAACGGTCAAAAGCCATCTACATCGTTCCACTCAAAGCCCTCGCCATGGAGAAATACGAAGATTTGGTTGAGGTGGGCCGAGCCATGGGGTGGAAGGTCGGCCTTGGTATTGGAGATGCCACCGCCGAAGCCAAAAACATCGATGATTGCAACATCTTGGTTTGCACCTCTGAAAAATTGGATTCTTTGTTGCGCCATAAAGCAGAGTTGGTCAGTGATGTGTGTTGCGTGGTAGCGGATGAATTCCACCTCATGAACGACGGTACTCGTGGTCCAACGTTGGAAATCAATTTGACTCGACTGCGACACATCAAGCCGGATGCTCAACTCATCGCCCTCTCCGCCACGGTAGGGAATTCAGAAGACTTGGCCAAGTGGCTTGATGCAGATTTAATTCAATCGGACTGGCGACCCGTGGCCCTTGAATATTCGACATTCCATGACTTCCATGTTGAACCTCGAAAAATACAGAGTCCAGGGCAAGGAGATCAAGCGAACCTTGGGCCACCAAGGGACCTTGAAGGCCTGAAGAGCCACCCGGTATGGAGCGTTGTGAGCGATGGCCTTGACCAAGGCAGTCAAGTCTTGATGTTTGTTGGTACACGGCGAAGCGCACAATCCGAGGCCAAAAATCTTGCTAAACGCGTCAAAAAGCGGCTCCTGAAAGAGGATCCGGACCGTCTTGCTTCACTTGCCTCCCTCTCATCAGAACTCACCGGCCGCAGCCAATCAAACCTTGCGGAACAACTGGCATCATGCCTCGCAGGTGGCGTTGGATTTCATCATGCAGGATTGACCAATGCGCAACGTAAAGATGTGGAAAAAGCCTTCAAATCAGGGCTTCTTGTTGCGTTAACGGCCACCCCTACATTGGCAGCAGGGGTGAACCTGCCTGCGCGAAGGGTTCTCGTGAGGGACCTCAAGAGGTGGGACGATGGCATGAGCCGACCTCTTCCAGTGATGGAAGTGAGGCAAATGCTCGGCCGAGCCGGGCGTCCAAAATACGACACCCGAGGCGAGGCTTGGGTGTATTGCAAAGGAACCGATGGCTGGGAGGTCGCTGATGCTGTTTCAGATCGGTATTTCTTCGGCCCGATTGAAGATATTTCCTCCAAATTGGCTTCCGAACCTGCTTTGCGCATGCATTTGCTAGCGAGTATTGCCACAGGAGGGCTGGTGCACAAAGGGACGATTGAACACTTCTTCTCCTCAACATTCCTCGGTGCATCCATGCCGAGTTACCAGCTTAGAGAACGCCTTTCGAACATGTTGGATTGGTTGGTTGAGGAGCGGTTCATTCGCAAATGCGGGTCAGACGAGCATTACTCGCCCCGCTTTCTCAATGATGTGGTTGGAGATGGCGAGGATTGGGATGATTCGGTGCCGGCTTGGGCTTCGACGGCTCGCACGACGAATGGTGTTTCTTGGGAGCCTCAGGAACAGCCCGCTCGTGCCCTACCATCGAGGACCTCTGCGCATGAGGCTCCTCGATTTGGGTTTTCATCTGCGTCGTCCCTCGGCCAAGGGGCCACCTACATTGCTCCTGCAGCAGCAGATGGGCCAGAAATGCGCTACGAAGCCACAGCCATGGGCGAGCGAGTGACGCAACTCTACCTCGATCCCCTTTCCGCCTCAGTCCTGAGAACAGGTCTTCGTCGAGCAGTTCGCCGAAAGGTCCGTTCCAATGGGGCAGTGACCGATTTTGGTTTGCTGCATCTCGCAGTTTCCACCCCTGACTTTGTTTCCCTGTGGGCCAAAAACGCTGATATGGAAGCCAATTCCCCAACATGGCTGAAGGCGAATGCTACTGAAGATGAATTGCTGGTCGAGTCCGGGTATGCAGAGGCATTGTTGAGTGATGTCAAAAGTGCGTGGATGATTGAAGAATGGACGGAAGAAACCACCCTTCGTGAACTGGAAAAAGATTTGAACGTCCTTCCAGGAGACGTCCACCATCGTGTGGATTTGATGGGCTGGCTTCTCTCAGGCGCCCACCACGTCTTGCTGACCGATGATGTGTTCGCTGACGAACATATGTCGGTGGTGTCTGAACTCGTTCAACAGTTGAGCATGCTTCAGCAAAGGGTTCGTCACGGCTGCAAACCAGACCTCCTTCAATTGGTCAACATCAGGCATGTTGGTCGCCAACGAGCCAGAGAGTTGGCTTCAATGGGCTTGCGTACCCCCGAAGATGTGCGCACGATCTCCCCTTCTGACAAAGCCAAACTGCTTGCTCAACGAGGGTGGGGTCCGTTGCTATTGGATAAAATTCTGGGAGAAATCGAGAAGGTTCTTCGCCGTCAAAACCACCCTCCTGGGGCGCATGAGCCCGAACCAAGATTGGACGATGCCCCGCTAGAGGGCGAGCGGACAGAGCATCCTTGAAAACCAAGGCCGGAGTGCGAATGGCATGGAGGCGCCTCCTTTCCCGATTGCCGCAGCCGATATCGGGGCAGTTGAGCCCAAGCACGCCATCGATGCTTTCCTTCAAAATCGTCCAAGCCAACGGTGGGTGTTGCTTGGAGAACACGTTGTGCAAAGCCATCTTCAATTGTGGACGGCATGGATTCAAGCGACGAGGAATGAAATGCGAACATCAATGGTGGCCAGATCCATTGATGCTGAATTTTTGAGGTACCTCGCAGGAACGCATCATATCTCAGAAGCGTTCGCACGGGCAGGAGTCCAAGAGGGTCAAACCAGCGTTCTTGTCGTTGAACTTCCAATTGCTGAAGGCGTAGCCAACGATTTGGGGCATTTGCAACCGAAAGCACTTCCTGTCCCTGACTTTGAATCTCGCTTTTCAACGGTCGCAAATGAACTGGGGTGGGCAGCCAAGCCGTACACCGAAAGCCCTTCTATAGAGGGGAAGGCAAAACTAGGGATTGACATCGAAGGTTGGTCGGATGCCCGATTGGATGAATCATCGATCGCACACATCCTCATGGCCGATGACCAAAGTTCAGCCCATCGTTGAGGGGGAGAGTTCAAAGACCATCACCGCTTGCTTTTCTTCATGGTGATGGCAGCAAAGCAAGGAGATGGCCACCTCCCCGGTCCGGGGCGGTATCTTGACCAAGAGAAGGTTCGAAAAGCCCTTGATGCCGCTCAGGCACATGGAGCCGATTATGCAGAAGTCCGGGTCGTGGCCTTGACGGATTCAAGCGTTGCCATGAGGGACGGTGTCCTTGAACGAGCCATTCCAGGCCAAGAACTTGGCATGACGTTGAGGGTCCTCGCCGATGGCGCCTGGGGCGTTCACTCCACGACTGATTTAGCCTCGCTCTCCGATCAAATCGAATCAACGACACGTCTCGCTAAAGCCGTCGCTGCCCGACGCGCAGCCAACGAACGACCCAAAGGCCTCGCAGAGGTCCCCATTGTTGTTGATGAAACGCACTGGCAATCCAAACTTGATGTCCGCCACACCACATTGGAGACCAAGATGGAGATGATGAATGACATCCATCGAGGCGCAACGGGCCATGATGATATCGTATCGGTTCGTACAGGGTGGAGTGATGAACACATTCACACTGAATTGATGACCTCAGAAGGGATGGACCGTGTTTGGTCGTTCCAGCGTTCACTCGTGCACGGCATGGTCACCGCCCGCCGCAATGGGGAAGTGGTTTCCTACCGCACACGGCATGGTGGTCAGGGAGGTTTGGAGTTGATTCAAGCATGCGACCTTGTCGCCCTAGGCGAGCAAGCTCAAACCGCAGCGCTTCGGTTGCTAGATGCTGAGCGTGCTCCCTCCGGTAAACTTCCACTCATTGCAGACAAAGATTTGACTGGTGTTTACATTCACGAAGCCTTGGGCCATCCTTGCGAAGCCGATTTGGTTGCTGCAGGAGATTCCTGTCTGGATGGAAAGTTGGGGCAGAAGATTGGTAACGAATTGGTTACAGTTGTCGACGACCCAACCATGATGGGCGGATATGGAGCCTACCCGGTCGACGATGAGGGAGTCAATACCCGGGAGAAAGTTTTGATCAAGAACGGCGTTCTGACCGAGTACCTGAACCACCGAGAAACGGCCCATCATTTTGATGTCGACCCCAACGGTGGCGCTCGAGCGCAAGACGGCCTTCATCACCCCCTTGTTCGCATGTCCAACACCATGATTCATGGCGGCAAGCACGCTGATCTTGATGAATTAATGGAAGACGTCCAATATGGAGTGTATGCTTGTGGCACACGTGGTGGGCAAGTGGACACCGGACGTGGTTCGTTCCAATTCGCAGCCCAAGAGGCTTGGCTCATCGAAAATGGGGAGTTAACCCGGCCGCTCAAAGACGTCAGCGTAAGCGGATTGACGTTGGAGATTCTCAACAATGTCGACGGGCTCACACGCGATGCATCCTTGGCTTCGCCAGGATTCTGCGGCAAAGGCCAAACCGTGCCAGTTGGTGATGGTGGACCTGTTATGCGCATCAGCGAAGCCTTGGTGGGATGATGATGCTTCCCGACGGTGCCGAAGACCGCCTTCTTGCTAATGCAAAGGTCATTGCCGATGCCTGCGCAGCGAATGATGTGCAGCAGTGGGACCTTGTAGGGTTCCAATCCTATGGACACCAACTGGATATCGAAGCCGGGAAAATCACCATGGCTGCCGGTGGCGGTGAAGGCGGTTTTGGAGTCAGAGTAGTCAATGATGGACGATTTGGCTTTGCTCATCTCGTTGATGTCTCAGGTGCAGAGCGTGCAGTCAAAGAGGCCATTTCCATTGCCAACAAATCCCCATCTGTTTCGGGCTTTGTCTTGCCCTCTGAACGACCAGCATCCGAGGTTGGGGGCAGGTTTGACGAGCACCTCCTTTCGTTGCACCCCGAGGACTTGCTCGAGCAAGCCGACGCTGTGTTGAATGAAGTGTCGAGCCTTGACAAGCGCGCCGTGGTGACTGGCGGCGGGGTGGGGATCTCAGCAACAGCGGCTTGTCTGATGAACAGCGAGGGTATTTTGTCAACTGGAATGACCACTTCTCACGGGATTGGCCTTCAGGTTACGATCGATGTTGATGGACAACTCACAAGTTCGTATCAGGGAGATTCAAGCCGCACACGTCTTCCAGACGTCCCCGCCTGCATAGAACAAGCCGTTCACTGGGCTCAAATTACTCAAAACACCATACAAGTGGAGAGCCGCCCGGTCGATGCGCCAGTCCTCATGACAAGCGAAGGATTCTCACCCCTGTTTTCCATGGTGGTTCCACCTGCAATGACTGGAGAGAAAATAGTGAGAAAGGAATCCTTTTGGTCGGAGCATCTGGGGAAACAGGTCATGAATCCCTCATTGAGCATTCACGATGACGGGCTCCTGGAAGGAGGCATGTCCTCCGGTTCACGAGACGGTGAGGGCGTGCCACGCGTACAACAAACGCTTGTCGAGAACGGTCGTCTTGATGGGATGCTTTGGTCGACACGAGACGCAGCTCAGCAAGTGGCCGAAGGTCGAATTGACAGCGCATCTTCAACTGGTTCCGCAACCTCAGGCGGCCACCAATCTCCGCCCTCAACAGGCTGCACAGAGTTGTTCTTGACGAGCAGCGAACGGGGTCGTTCATGGGACGAACTCCTTGCTCACCTCGGTGACGGGTACGTCGTGAACAGCGTGATGGGTGCCCACACGGCGAACCCGAGCAGCGGAGATTTCTCCGTCACCACCAGTTCCATCCTCCGCGTTGAGGGTGGTGAGGTGGTTGGTGCTCTCAAACAAGCAGGCCTGTCGGGCAACCTTGCAAAGGCCCTCAATGGAAACGTCCACCTTGGTAACGATGTGCGACGTCAAGGTTCCTACTCCTCCGGCAGCATGCACCTGCCTGACGTGCTTCTATGGGATGGAATGCGCATCAACCCGGCTTGAACATCCATCTTTTCTCAAGGGATTCTTTATCTCCTGTCGTCGTTGGTGGACTGACCCATGGAGGTCAAGGGAGTGTCCAAACTTAACCAACCCGCACGAAAACCCAATGCCTGTTCTCCGATCAGGCCACGAACAACAACGCCTGACGGAGGACTCATAGATGTCTGAAGCCAAATACGCAGATTATGTTGAGGCCGTTCTCAAGGAATGCCCTGAGGCCAACGCAGAGGAAGTTGCTGAAGCCTTTGCAAAATACGAAACAGAATTCTACATCCCCCCACAAGATGCGATGCGTTCCGTCCTTCGCCGGTTCAAGAGCGGCCCCTCGCCGACTGCCACAGCAGGAAGTAATAGGGTTGCTCGTGAAACCAAGAAAGTCGCCCGCCTCGATGAGTTGGACGGAAACGACAGAGATGTTGAAATCGAAGTCGCCATCATCACTCATAACATCCGAGATCAAACCATTCGTGGAGAAGACAAGCAAATCGCCTTCGGTATGCTCGAGGACAATCCTTGGGAAGAAAATGGCCAGCGAACGCGCTGGGACTACAAAGACTGGGGCCCTCATGCAAACTTGGCGGCTGGCAGCATCATCCGTATCGAGGGTGCTAGCGTTAACGAGTACAACGGAAAAATGTCTCTCAACATCAACCAATCCACTCGGATCGTGGTTCTCAAGGAAGGCGTAGCAACAGTCCCCCCGTCCAACGATCCACTTGACATCGCAGATGTTCCTTCCGACGGCTACATTTGCGTTGTCGGGCGTGTGCTCGCTTCGCGGCCAGACCAAATTCATCGCAAGGATGGATCTGGCTCAATCGATGTGGTCCGAGGCCGAATCGCAGATGGCACGGGGACCATTGGCTTCCTCTCTTGGGAACCGTTCGAACATGAAGTTGGTACGCTGCTCAAAATTGATGGTGCTCAGGTCCGAAGTTTCCGGAACACGCCTGAATTGAACTTCGGCCGTACCACACGTGTTGAGGTGTACCACGATACTTCGTTTGCAGACCTTGATACCTTATCTCAGCGTTCAAACACCACAATCTCAGCCCTCACCGATGGCTCACGGGACGTGGATGCCGTTGTGCAAATCACAGAGATGGCCAAACGGACGTTCAACAGAGACGGCGAGGAGAAATTCTTGTGGTCCGGGCAGATTGCAGATCCAACTGGGCGATGCAGAATCAGCCTCTGGGATGCCCTTCCCTTCGAAGAATCAGATTTGCCGGTCACCGTTCAAATCAAAGGCGCACGTGTTCGTGCTTGGCAAGGAATCCCCGACATCACGGTGGATCAAGCCGACCAACTTACCGTGCTGGATGCGCCTCCATGGGATGCGTCCATGGACTTAGCCAACCATTCAGTCGAAGTCCCGCTTGCAGAACTAGCAGCGGGGCCGAGCCGAGTAGGAATACAAACCAATGGCTTGGTCGTGAGTGTGCGTGAAGACTCGGGATTCATCCAACGGTGCACCACCTGCCGCAGGGTCCTCAGGGATGGGGCGTGCTTTGAACACGGTCCAAATGAGGGCACGGAGGACATCCGTCTGCGCTTGGTTGTTGATGCAGATGGTGCCACAACGGCCGTCCTTGCCAACAGGGATGCGACCTTGCATGTCCTTGGCATGACCCACGAAGAGATGAAGGCCAGCGTCGAGGAAAACGGAGACCTTGGCTTTGTCCAAAACGTTCGTGAGCGTCTGCTTGGTAGAACTGTCAAAGTCTCTGGACGAAGCATTGTCGACGAACAAGGAGCAATGATTCTCGCCGACGGCCTCGACGTGGACGATTCAGATGCCCAAATGAGGGCCAGCGAACTGCGTGTGCAATGGGGGTGGGCCTGATGGAGCGACCACGAATTGCCCGCCAACCAGCACATTTGCTTCTGGCTGCTGAATTCGGGAGCGCTACGCTTCACGAGAAAGGGTCGGGGGAATATGATCCTTCATTTGTGATCACCAAACTCGGGGCCAAAGTCAATCGCGTCGTAGCCGCAGGACTTCTCGAGCGTCTTGAACAACGAGAAACGAGCAATGGTTCAACATTGTTCCAGGGCCAACTCCGTGATCCAACTGGATTGCATTATTTTTCAGTTGGCGATTACAATTCTGAGATGATGCGTGAACTTTCTCATCAATGGGTTGAACGCCTTGAGGATGGCGAACCTTTGCTTGTGGTGATGACTGCGAAAACTCGATGGTACCAAACCGATGAGGGAGCGGTCTACACCTCCTTGCGACCGGAAGAGGCTTGTGTCGTCTCAAGAGAAGTGTATGCGAACTGGCTCTTGGATGCGTGCCAGGCGACCATGGTCAGAATGGATGCATTCACCTCTTCCCTTGAGGTGGAGCCAACGATGGAGGCTTATGCACGTAGTGGCCTTCCGTCGAGTTTGCTCTCCGCTCGGAATCATTACGGAGAGGTTGATCTTGAACCTTACAAACTCAACCTGATGCAGTCTTTGGACATTGCAGAAGGTCGTATCGAAGCAGCGACAACTCCGCCTCCGATGATGTCACTTCCATCCGGTGATGAACCGGGCGAAGGAGGCGAGTCCTCGACTGAACTTCCGAACTTCCTTGTGGAAGCAATCGGTCATCTTGACCAAGGCGAAGGGGTTGATTTTGATACCATTCTCAAGAACGCCGTCGCTCGTGGATTCGTTCGGGAGCACGCTGAGTCGGTTCTGGATGAATTGCTGGAATCCGGTCGCTTGAATGAACCCCGTTTCGGCTGGTTCAGAGTTGCTGCTGGCGAGTGATTCGGCCCAACACATTCAAGTCCCGTTCCTGTCGTGGGGGGAACAGGGGTAGAGTATGGCTGCTATGGATTTCTTCATTCGACCCGCATCAGGAACTTCGAGTTCGGATTGGGTTCGCATTGCAAACGCAGATATGAAAGTTCGAATGACACGACGACTGACTCGTACAGTCATTCGGGGCCAGGAAGGAGATGACCTTCACGACGAAGGTTCTGAGTCCACAATGTACACTGTCAGCGGTGAGTTGTCGCTGGACGAATACAAGCGAATTGTCGGCATGTTCCGTACAGGCCAACCCTACATTCATGATCCGTTTGAAGAGCGAGACGTGAAGGTTATTTTCGCTGTTATGGAATACGACAGTTCCAATGAGAGTTTTCACTTTGAACTCCTTGAAGATGTTATTTGAGGCGAGCCCATGCGAAAACTGGATGAAAAGAGAGAACTTCTCTATGTCATTCGGACCATGGATGTCCTGATGTCTTCTGGCGTCGGTCTTGAGGCCGCCATACACACGATTGGGCGTGGTGGGTACGGCATCATCTCGGAAGATTTCTCTGCCATGATGAAGCGGTTGCGAAAAGGCACTTCCGGTGGCCTTGACCGAGAATTAAAATCGATGATGAAAACGGCTGAATCCGCAGGTTACAAGCGTCTTCTCAACACGCTCTACACGAACGTTACTCAAAACACCGATTTGGTCGAGACGCTCAAAAAACAGGGCACTCGGATGGAAGAAGAGCGAACAGAAGAGGTGGAGAAGTACATCGAGGAACTCGGTGGCGTTCCGGAGACACTTCTCTCAATTGGCATGATTGGACCAATTATCCTAGCCATTGTTGGATTGGTGCCACAATTGATGTCTGGCGATATGAGTTTCATCTCTTTGCCAGACCCTGCGCTTATGAAAAGCGTCGTGAACATGGGTCTTTTCATGACAGTGATCGCCATGGCATTGATCGGCTTGAAAGCGCATACGAAAGATCCGGGGTTGTGAGGGATTACGATGATTTTCGGTATACTCGAATCGTTCAATGAATCCCCTCTCTTGCTTTACTTGGCCGTTCTTGCGGTGGCTTGTGTTGGAGGAGGCATCCCTCCCATGCTCGAGCGAAGGCGGCGTCGGGCGCTGGAGAACGAGCTTCCTAGTTTCTTGGAATCCTTGTCTGACTCGGTGGGCGCAGGCCGAGGGCTGCAAGAGGCCATGAAAGAGCAATCTGAAGCCAATGATGGCCCATTTGCCACCCTCCTCAGGGAGACGCTGCAAGAAGCACATGCATCGTCGTTTGAAGCGAGCCTCACCTCCTTTGCGGCCAAATCCCGCTCAAGCCAAGTACAACGTGTGATGATGTTGATTGAAACCGCTCTTCAACAAGATTCCTCGCTTCGTGAAATTCTTGCAGATCTCAGCCGAGATTACGAGCGATTGAATGATTTGATGAATCGAAGGGAGACCGAGTTGCAAGGCCGAGGTATTCTCATCATCCTCTTTGTCAGCATTGGCTTACCTGTCCTCATCGCCTTTATTGTTGGACTCTTTGCACCAGCGAGCAAGGGATTCCAAATCGCCTCGTTTAACCAAACCTTCTCGTTGTTCTTCGCTGCGGCCTCCGCAGTCGGTGTGAGCGTTTCCGGTCGAATGATGGGGCGTTTTCGAGACACCTTGTGGTGGCTTCCTCTGTGGATGGTCATCTCCATGGGGTTGTATCTTGGAGCAGTCAAAGCAGTTGGAGGTTAATCCATGTCAGAACAAATTTTGGAACAATACGGTCGCGTAACCATCTACACAGAAGCAAACCATCCCTCTCCCATTTACCATGTGGAAGGGGACATTCAACCTAACCCCTATGGTGATCTACAAGCGCTGTTTGAAGATGACTCACTTGAAGAAGTGATGTACAACGGAGGAACTCAGTGCGTCAAGGTTGCACATCGTAGCCATGGCATGTGCCGCACAAACATCTGGATTGATGATCAATCTGGTTTGCAAATTGCCAAAAACATCGCATCTTTCACCAACGTCCCGTTGGGTGATGGTCCTGGACTCGTCCCTATCTTTGACGGACGCCTGCCCGATGGCTCCCGTGTGAACGGAACCATTCCTCCTGTTTCTCCGGACGGACCGACCTTGACGATTCGTAAGTTCAAGGAAGACCCACTGACAATGATTGACCTCGTGAATTTCGGTACAGTCAATTCTCGCCTAGCTGCGATGATGTGGGTTTGGATTGAAGGTTTGGACAGCCGTCCAGCAAACTTTGTGATCGCAGGCGGCACGGGTTCGGGTAAGACCACGACCCTCAACTGCCTCGGCATGTACATCCCATGGTCTCGCAGGCTTCTCACCGTCGAAGATACGGCTGAATTACAGGTGTATCACGACCATTGGCTCCGCATGGAAACCCGACGAGAGCGACCGGATGGAACGCCTGAAGTGGACATGAATGATTGCCTCAAATCGAGTTTGCGTATGCGTCCAGACCGAATCATCGTTGGTGAAGTCCGAGGTCCAGAATGCGCCACACTCCTGACGGCCATGAACACGGGACACGATGGTTCGTTCGGTTCCCTCCACGCAAACACAGCGCAAGAAACGGTGACCCGCATGATCAACCCTCCGATGAACGTCCCTCCTATCATGCTCAGCGGTCTTGATTTGATCATCATTCAAGCACGCCTTCACGTGAACGGGAAAACCGCTCGTAAAATCACTGAAGTGGCGGAAGTAGCTGGAATGGAAGGCGATAAGCCTCGTCTGAACGCCATTTGGAAGTACAATGCGGCCACAGATCAAATCGAAGAAACAGGCATTCCTTCAAAACTCCGAGAAACCATTTGCAACGCAGCGGGTGTAACCCCAGATGTCTTTGAGCGCCATGTCTCTCAGCGCCAAGCTATCATCGAGGATTTGTGTTCCCGTGGGATTTCAGACATCCAAACTGTGACGTCCGTGGTCCAGAACTTCTACGCTCAACAGCATTGAAATCAACCGTTCAAACGGTGAAGGATTTCATCGATGCGGTCAATCTTTCCACGCACTCGAGCTATGCTGTCCGATGCTTCCACAACGGATTCTGCTTGTTCATGCTCAGGTGCTTCAATCTCCTTTTCTATAGGCTTGAAACTCGTCGCTAATGCTTTGAGTTCTGAGACGATGGCGTCCACTTCTGTTTCAGAGACCAAAACGCCAGGCGCGATGCGTGGTATCTCGCTTGGCGAAAGGTAGCCGAGTTCAGCCCCTAGGATTCCTGCGCAGGCTAGGATTCGTGGGCGCAGGTTGTTGGTGTTGACTTCGTATCCTTTGGATTCTAAGAAACGGATCACTAAGGCTTGTTGGGGCTCTTCAAATCCATCATCTGCAGTCTCAAGAATGGTTTGGACCAGCTCTTCAAAAGAGGCGATGTTTCGCTCCAATCGTTCGATTGTCATGCGTTCGCCCTCTTGCATGTGGACGGCTCCCCGATGGAGGATACGCATCATTCGCTGGCGCCGCAACACAATAGGGTCGTGCAGGGCCTGGCTCTCTGCAATCTCTACATGAAGGTCAAACAGAGCATGCAAACGTCCTGAAACACTTGGAACCCTCAGATCCAAGCCCATTTCTCGTCCTTCTTCTTCAAAAGCCATTCTTGCTTTCACTTGGTCGTTCTTATGGAGGGCTAAGATGTTCTCGAGACGATCACGAAGGGAACTTCGGACTTCTTCAAACCGACGAAGTGCCTCTCGCTCGCTCCACGATTGAGGCATGGCGGTGGCGGCGGTCGTTTCGTGCTGGACTTGGTAATCCAGTTCCATGATGATGTTGGCGATGGCCTGGTGAACTTGAGGTATGTCGGCAGCAAATCCTTGGCTTCGTAATGAACCAATGAAAGCGTTCATGTCATCCAAGTTGGTTGTTGAACTGACCATTAAGAAGTCCCTTGCGAAAGCCCGAACTTCAGCCGTCCGCTCCCGCAATTCCATGAGAGCCGTTTCAACTTCAAGGCTGTGAATTTCTTCTGGTTCAGTGTGCTGTACCATCGGAGGGATGGGCCGTGCTTGTTCTGTTCGTTCCATTTCTCGCCCGACATCAATTCTCAGGGCGGGTTCGGAGGTGGCTTGGAACAGGTCGACTGTTTCTGGATGTGACTCGACGGGCGGGTCAAGGTCAGCCAAGGGTTGTGAAATGGAAGCCTCTGCAACAGCAGCCTCAGGGGAAGGGGTTGCTGGTATGGAGATATTGCCTTTGGGTCTTCGGAGGCTTTTCTTGACCTTGCCCCATGCATTCTCTTGCGATGCCAGGACACCGGCCACTCTTGCCAGAAGATTTTGCTTGTTTCCCGAAAGGGGGAGTTCAAGATCTTTGCAAAGGGCATGAAGCTCGTCTTTGGTCATGGCGTCAAGCCCATCAACACTCATGGATTTTGGGTCGTGATTGAGGTGGAGGAAAAGACGCTGGCGTCGGGCTTTGATCGAGCCAGACTTTTTGATTCCAAAGATGCCGAGGATTTCTCCGAGGTCTCCGTTCGGGATGGTGCGCAGACCTGCGGTTGAGAAGTCCCAATCGCTCAAGATAAGGTGCCGGATGAGACGGGCCCTCAGGCTTTCAACTGGTCCAGTTTTGGGCAAGCCGTGTCCGCTCGCCATCGTTTTCAAGTCGTCAAATCGGGCTTGATAGAGGTCCCCTAACACGGCAGATTTGTCCATGATTGCTTCACCTCTACGCCTTTTGCCGCGTTGAAAGCATATATGTCTTCGCCGTCAAACCACGAAGGAGAGGGCTGTTATGCAGGCGTCTTGCACACGCCGAACGGCTCTCTTAATCATCCAAATTCATCAGCCTTGGGCTTGGTTCCATGAAGGAATCTGGCATTCCAGGGATGTTTCGTTTTGTCCCTTCATGATCAGTGGTCATGATGGTGAGCAATTCCATGAATTCTCGCAAAAGAACCACCATCCCTAGATGGCTGTTCTCAGGTTGAACGATCCGTTCGCAGGCAGCCGTGATGGTGCCGGTTGAATTCAATGTCTCAATGAGCATCTCTATTCGAGGTCCACTCTGGAAAACGCCGCGCTTCTTGTTTGGGTCAACCAGTGAGTTGAGCAGCGTCTCATCGCCCTCTTGCGTGGCTTTCTTCAGGAAGGTCGAAATCTTACGTTGCTCAACAAATACGCCAACAATAGGCCTCAAGGTTGGTTCGAGGCTTTCGTACATAGCATGCTCTAGGCGGTAGGCAAGTTCTGCACTGGGGTCCAACATCTCACTGATGCTGTTTCTAGGAAATCCTTCTCGAGTGACCAAGAGACTGAATCCATGAAGTGGAGGGGGAATAAACCGCTCCCGGTTGCTTTCGGTCTGGTCCCGCTGTAAGCCAAGCGTGTGCCGCCGCCCCTTCATTCGGTAGCCAGCGTGGATGGCTCTTGGCACAATAAATCCGGCAATGTTTCCTTCTAACCGCTGCTGTTCAAACCAGGGCCATCGCTCATCGCTGTCGAGGGCTTCATAGGTCTCGCTGGCCCCAAGGGCTTCAACCGCCTGTTCAATGCTCCACAACTCAACATCCGGGCGCATTCGCAGCATTTGACGTCGCAGCAATTCATGATCGCAAACGACAATAGCGTGTTGTTGAAGATACTCAGGTTTGTCATCAGCGACCAAAACCCAGGTGGGTTCTTTTCGAGATAAATGACCGACAATTTTGAGCCCCTCTACATCAAATCGATCCCAGTCAAAGGCGCTCATAGCAAGGATGTCCCCGGTCCCGCCTCGGAGGGTTTCAATGGCGGTTTCCATGTGGGGGAGTTGTTTCATGAGCAAGTCACGATGCTTGCCATGTGTTTGGACGGCTCGTTCAATTTGGAGGCGCACGCCGTCATCCCTTGACGGCGTAGTGAGAATCACTAGACGCTCCCTTTCTTCCATCGTAAAGCCTCGGTGAGAGTCGCCCCCCACAGGCTAGGGGCGTGGACGACCGGTTAAGAAGCCCTCCGTCGTAGGCGTGTTGTGCGCAGCGATGTTGAGACACTAAATTCCGCATTGGATTCGATGCGTAAAGAGGTCAATGCGGCCCTTAAGCAACTCATTGATGATGAGATTGAGGGCGGTGCTGGTGAGGTGGCTGTTGAAGCAGGACGGGTCCTGAATGCCGGAGGAAAACGCATGCGTCCACTGCTTTTCTTACTGGCCTACCAACTTGCTGGAGGTCGGCAACAGGACAACGTTATGCCGCTTGCCCTTGCGTTTGAGTTGATTCACACCGCAACCCTCGTCCACGATGACATCAACGATGAAGCAACTCAGCGTCGAGGGATTCCGACGATTCACGCCCAGGCAGGTCAAGCAAAGGCTGTCATCGCCGGCGACTGGCTCTTTGTCCACGGATTCGGACTCGGAGGCCGCTACAGTGAACAAATCGTGAGCGTCATCGCTCGATGTTGCGCAAACATCGCCGTTTCTGAATTCCATCAACTCGATCACGTGCTGAACTTAGCGACCTCGCCCGAGGATTACCTTTCGATTGTGCGAGGGAAAACTGCCGGGCCGTTCGCTGCTGGCTGTTATGCAGCGGCGTTGGTTGCTAACCTCGATGAGGACCATGCACGAGCCCTTGAGCGCTTTGGAATGGAACTTGGGATTGCGTTCCAACTCGTTGATGACTTGTTGGATTTGCGTGGAGATGAGCGAATGGGCAAACCCCGAGGTGCAGACGTCTACGAGGGCAAGATGACCCTCCCACTGATTCATGCCCTTACCCTTTCCCACGGCGTTCACAGGGACCGTCTCTCAACCCTCATTGAATCCTTCTCCGATGAGAATTTTGATGAATTGATGAGCCTGCTTGAACGCTCGAGCAGTCTTGAGTACGCCGAAATCCTGGTGCGAACACATCTGGAGCGGGCTCAAGAAGAATTGAATCGGTTCCCAGACAGCGAAGCCAAATCCATGATGTTGCTGATCACAAATTTCGTGAAAGAACGGCATGCTTGAGGTGGAAGAGATGGCAGTGAAATCCGTTGAACACAGGCAAGTCATTGTCGTAGGGGCGGGTCCGGCAGGTGCCGCTGCTGCACAACGCCTTGCAGAACAAGGGATCGACGTGTTGGTGCTGGAGCGCCGCTCCATCGTTGGGAACCCCGCTCAATGCGGCGAATGTATTCCGAACTGGGGAGAGGTCATTGGAACCTTCAAGAACATTGACGACCATCAGTGGCTGCGCACGTACTTCGAATTTCCAGACCGTCTTCGCCTCCATCGCTTGGACAACATGCGTGTGTTTCTTCCATCTGGAAAATCCTTCGACTTCGTCCTCGATGCATTCTCCGGGCATCGTTTGCAATTTGATGGTTACTTAGCCGATAAAGCGCAGCGTGCCGGTGCCGAAATCCGTGTCTCAACACCTTTGAAGCGCATCCAGAAGCAGAAGAAAGCCAATCGTGAGGTCTTAGTGACAAGCGAGGGCCGCTTCAGCTGCGACTACCTCATCGATGCCTCCGGTAGCCTCGCACATGTCGGTCGCATGATGCACGGTCAAGACCCTGACGTTCGTCCAGAGGACCAAGTTCCCACCATCTATGCTCAAGTGAAGGGTGATGTTCCAGAGACCTTCGATATTTTCCTTGGCTCTGTTGCTCCCTCCGGTTATGCTTGGATCATTCCCAAGGGTCCGGACATCGCTAACGTTGGTTTGGGCGTTCGTGCCGGGAAACTCAAAGGTACCCTGAAGGAACATTTGGATCAATTTTGCAAAGATTTGAATCTCGAGATTCTCTCATATGGAGGCGGCTGGATTCCAATGGGTGGTCCTGTCAAGCGTATGGTTGACGGCACCACTCTCGCCGTGGGCGATGCGGCTGGTTTGGTCATGCCGAGCAACGGTGGCGGCATCAGTCAAGCCATCATCTCGGGATGCTTTGCTGCCGAAGCCATTCTTGACCATCTTGAATCCGGAACGCCATTGAATGCATATGAGGCACGTGTTAGGGCTTCGATGGGTCCAGCGTTGAAGAATTCCCTCCGCAGCAAGAACATGGGATATGCGTTCATGCGAGGCGATATTTTGACCGAAATCATTCTGCGTTGCCTTGGTCCAATTGGAGGAATCAAGCGGGCCATGGAATGCGAGCGTCCGTTATGGATCATCTGAACACTTCACGGAATCTCCTCGATGACCCAAATGCGAGCGGTTGGTTCAAGTGATTTGACGCCTTGGTACTGCTATGCGTGCGGTGGCCCGGCGGAACGACGAGGCAGTGAGCCCCGTTATTGCCACCGTTCTTTTGCTCGCTATCACGGTCCTGCTTTCGAGCATGGTGTTTGTCCTCATGCAGGGCGCTTTGACCACGGTTGAGAAATCTCCACCACAAGCAACGGTTAGCGTTCGTGCCCTTGAAAACGGCTTCCATGTCGTTCGGATCACCAGTCTTGACCAATCGATCGATCCAGCCAGGCTGCAGTATGATTTGCTCCCTGCCAACGTTACGGACACATTCCCTATCCGTGGGCAGGTCTCCGATGCAGATGTGTATGGTGTCATCGGTTCAAACATCTCATTCCACGATCGTGATGCAGGCTATTCTGTCACACAAGGCGATTATTTCGTAATTGATTCACAGACGATAGGAGCGGACGACGGCACCTGGAGGTTCCGCCTAGTTGAGGAAACCGCAGGAGTCTTGCTCATCGATGTAACCTTACCAGCAATGCGGTGAATTCATCCTCCGATGAACGACATCTCCACTTTTGGCTTTGTATCCTTGGATTGTGCACGCTCAAGCGAATAGGTGTCATCACGGCGATTCCATATCGAACGCACTGCATTTTGGACATCCTTTTCTGATGCACCCATTCGAATCAAAGATTTGACATCATGTCCCTCTGAGGCGAATAAACAGGTGTAAAGGGAGCCATTGGCAGAAAGGCGAGCCCGGGTGCAAGAGCCACAAAACGGTTCGGTCACTGAGTTGATGAATCCGAATTCTTGTCCGTTTTCGGTGTGGTAGCGGCGAGCCACCTCGCTCTTTGGCTGGCCTGCCAGTGGGGTAAGCGGCCCAATCTGGGTCGTGATGATACTTCGAATCTCCTCACCGCTCACGACTTCACGGAGGTCCCAAGCGTTCGTGGTCCCAACATCCATGAACTCGATGAAGCGCAATGGGATGTCTCGCTCAGTGCAGGCTTGGGCGATTGGAACGATTTGGTGTTCGTTCATGCCTTTTCGCACAACGGTGTTGACCTTGACTTTCAATCCGGCTTTGAGAGCTGCGTCAATCCCTCTAAGGATGTCATCCGGTTGGAATGCATCAGTGTCTGCCATGGTTTGGAAGGTTGCCTTATCCAATGCGTCCAAACTTACGGTGACCCTGTCGAGCCCCGCCTGCACCAAGGCTGGAGCTTGCTTTTCGAGGAGAACTCCGTTGGTTGTCATCGCCAAGTCCATCTGTGGAGCAAGGGTTCTGAGCATGCGGATGAATTCGATAAGGTCTCTTCGCAACAAGGGTTCTCCGCCAGTCAGCCGTACTTTCTCAAGTCCAGTTGGAAGAAGGGCAGCAACAACGGTGCAGATTTCTTCGTAGGTCAACAATTCACGTCGCTCAAGAAAAGCATGTTCGGGGCCGAAGTGTTCCCGTGGCATGCAGTACGTACAACGGAAATTGCAGCGATCGGTGACTGAAATTCTCAAATCGCGAAGTGGACGTTGATGGGCGTCCACAAGGGCCATGTGGTAAGCAGGGAGCGGAGGTTCTTGAATCTGTATTGCAAGGGTTCATGGCGGACACAGCACACGTCAAGGCATGGGGAAGGCCTGGGTGAAGCGATGGTCTCCCGAGAAAAAGGGTGTCAAGGGCAGTTTCGTGGAAATTCTTGAAGTTAAACCAATGCCCTCTATAGAAGAGATACAATGGCGGCTGCCACCTTCTAAAAGCCACGCTATTCGGTTGCTCGCTATTGCCGGTCAATCCAATCAGAGCATCCTTCTCAAGGGCATGGAACATGCTGGGGATGACGTCGTTGCCATGCGCCGTTGCTTGCGCCAGATGGGCGTTTCATGTGCGGATGTTGGCACCGACGGAGAAGTGCTGCCACCGAACCCTAACCTGGATGACCAGCCGCCAGAAGGGACCGTGGCATGGAGAATTGAGGGAGTTGGCCCTCACGGCCTCCATCCTCCTGTGAGCGTGCTCCATGCAGGGAATTCTGGAACCACACTGCGCATATTGATGGCGTTGGCGTCTCGTTTCAGTGTCCCTATTATGTTGGATGGTGACGCTTCTCTCCGATCTCGGAAATACCCTGTTATGCTCGACTCGCTTGAAAAAATGGCGGTCGTGTGTTCTCATGGAACTGCGGGGGAGGGTCTGCCATTGCTGATACAAGGGCCTGCCATGCATCCAGCCTCCCTGGAATTGGAGGCTACAATCTCAAGTCAGCCATTCACGGCTTGGCACCTTGCCACCCCTTCATTTTCTTCTGGGATGAGTGTTTTGATGGCTGGTGAACCAGTTTCAAGGAGGCACCTTGCTTTGACTCGAGACTTGTGTGTTCAAGCGGGTGCTGCTTCATCCGTTCATGATTCGATGCTCGAACCTTGGGTCCCCACTTTTGAACACCCAGAAATCACTGTTCCATCGGACTGCTCAATGTTCGCTTTCGCATGCCTGGCAGCCAGCGTTTGCAAGACCAACGTGAAGGTCTCCAACATGCCTTCTGATGGAGATTCTCTGGGCCATGAGGTTCTCTTCACCTATGCGGCTTCGTTGGGACTTGTTCTCAACAATGGATTGATTGAACCGAATGCACCGTCCTCCTCCCTTGTAGCAGATCTTCGAGATGCAAACGACCTCATCACTCCGCTTGCCGCAATGCTAGCCCTTGGTGGGGGTGGTGAAATCACGGGTGTAGCCCACGCAGCACACAAAGAAACAAACCGCTTGACGGGAACCAAACATTTCCTTCAACAATTTGGTCTCGATGTTCATTTGAGCGAGGGAACCCTCCATGTCGAGGGCGGTCAAACCTTGGTTTCTCCGAAAGAACTTGTCCAAACCTATGGCGACCATCGCATGCAAATGACAGCCATCGTTCTCTCTATGGGGTGCTCAGATACCGTTCGAATTGAAGGCTCTCGCCTTCACCGTGTGGCTGATCCCATGGCCGTTAATCGCTGGCGTTCTCAGGGCGTCAGCATCGAAGAGGTTCTGCATCAACATTGGTGATTCAGCCGTGTCGTCCGAAGTGGTGATCAAGGCTGTCGATGGAGATGCGCAATGATGTTGGTCGTCCGTGAACGCAAGCCCACGGGTTTGGAATCCGACGCATATCATCCAACAAGCGACGCATTTCTGGAAGGCTGAGTTGTTCGTTGGCTTTCACGGCTCCTCGGCAGGCGTTCATGAATGCAATGTGGTCTTTTTTCGATTCAATCGTCTCAAGCGGACCGCCATCCATGGCGAGATCTTGGAGCAAATCAAGGAAGAAGGTCTTCACTTCCTCGCCGCCCAAAAGTTGGGGTGAGGCGAGAAGATGCCAATGCCCATCGGTGTTGGCCAGATGAAACCCGAGTTCATTCAACCGTTGTTGATGGGCGTCGACGAGGGCTGATTGACGTGCATCAAGGTCCAAATCCATTGGCGTCAAGCGCCGCTGAGGCTCCCAAGATTGATTTGAATGGCGCAAGCGTTCGTAGCGGACCCGCTCGTGTAACGCATGCTGGTCGATGAGCAGCAATTCTTCACCTGCTTGGACCAAGATGTAGGAGTCTGCGAATTGAGCAAGTGGTTCCATCGGAGGGAGGTCGTTGAGCTGCCCTGAAAGCGGGTCCTCTGCACTCGGAAGGGAGGTCGGAGCAGAACCAGCATGGCGGTGGAGGGAACGTTCTGCTGTTGAAAGTGCAGCCGCCATGGGGTCAACGGGCAGGTTTGGCAAGACTTGTTGGCCAAGAGGCGAAGATGAAATCGGACGTGATTTGGGCTCTGGCGCTGGGTCTTCGGCTTCTTGGCCAACAAGATTCAACTGATGCCCCGCAGCAATGGCCCATGCGGGAGGTGCTGCTGGTGTGAGAGGAGGTGTTGATGTCGAAGTACCTTCAATACCGGCCGCCGAGGTCAGTGAGGTTGCAATGGTATTTTCTGGACTGTTTGGCCGCAAGTAGGTTTCCACCGACTTGGTAGTGTTCTGGCTTGATAGTCCTTGCAGCCCAGGCAATCCTCCCGAAGCATCTGGTTCGGTTGGAACAGATTCAAGCGTATGGGCAATCGCACGTTCCAGGCGTTCAAGAACGCGCCATGAGTGCCGTAAGCGGACTTCGCGTTTGGTTGGGTGCATGTTCACATCGACCTCTCCAGGCGGACATGAAAGGTTCACCACGGCCAGCGGATGGCGGCCTTGCATCAAGCGTGTCTTGTAGCCTCGCCGAATCGCTTGAAGGAAGGGACCGGCGGCTACCGG
>Ga0181379_1000087_pt1 | contig 43475 bp, 30 predicted proteins | sample 2SPOviralmetaG_FD_130115 | JGI IMG/M metagenome (GOLD analysis project Ga0181379, IMG submission 130115) | Marine viral communities from the oligotrophic San Pedro Time Series (SPOT) site, San Pedro Channel, CA, USA - 2 SPOT_SRF_2009-07-10 | ecosystem: Environmental > Aquatic > Marine > Strait... | reverse complement strand
TGTATTTCGTTGTTGCAAGGAATTGAACCACTATGCCCGTTTTTGACTTGATTGCCCCAGTCTCTCGTTTCGTATTTCATACCGTGAGGGTATGTAAGAATTTGTTTTTGTGCCATTATCCTTCAATGTAATAGTTACCATTTGATGATGTTATTTTAATCCCTGATTTACTTCCTGTGACGACTGTCGGTTTGTTGTAGATGTAAGCAGCGTTACTAGTATTGCTTTGATTCCAGTCTGATTTGGTTTGACTGGTTAGTGCGGTTTTCCACTCCATATTTCCACTACTATTTGTTCCCAGAAACCTACTAGATGTAGTACTGCCATTGATTTGAATCTTGCCTTTAAGATTAAGTGCATAAGTATTACTTAATGTAAGCTTGCCTGACATCTCATCACCGGTTTTCAATACGAAACCATCTGCTGTTCCACCATCTGGAGCATTGAAGATTTTCAATCGTGCGAGATCACCTTCTGTTGCTTCACCAAATCCACTTACAGGTGAGACAGTAAATGTAACAGCTGTCATTGCTGAGTCGTCATTGCCATCAACACCTTCAATTAAATAAAGACCGTAGCTATCGTTGCCCTCCTCAAAGAGCTGTAGTAACTGTCCATCTTCTACATCAGCGTAAGTGTGAGCAACACCTTCGTTGTCTACTTTAGAAAACAGAATCAACGCGATGTCAGGATCACCGTAGTCTACAGTTTTACGAGTAAGAGTAGCCAACATAAACTCTCCATCTCTTGGAGCATTACTGAACGTTGTCGAAACAAACTGACCTCGTTCTACACTTGGTGCAATGGCGTCAATCTCTTCTTCTAGTTCAATAATTTCATTCTGAAGAAAGCTTACATTATCTAGAAGCTGAACTAAGGGCACAGCATCCGAATCATCTACTGCTTCAGGAAGACCTGTCAGTTTATTGTCTGACATTGTGAGGTCATTACTTACCTTAATGCCATTGCCGTTATTTTTTTCTTGTATCTCTCCAACCTTGACTGGACCATTGATTGCTACATCGTTATGTCCGACATAAACTCGGTCGCGTGTTGTGCCTAAACGTAAAGCACTGCCTTCACTATTAGAAAATACACCAAGTGTTTGAACTTTATTTGTTGCTCGTCCATCAGTTGGATCTTGCGGTTGAATTACAAGCGGACCCTCCATCGAGTCGCCGCCTTCTTTCTTAACGAAACCGTCTACGGGAGGAGAGGATTTAGAATACCATTTTTCGTCTATTGGATCCCAAGAATATGTGACTCCATTTGGAGCAGTGAATTCTTGTTGGATTGATGGATCTGGAAATGTAAACGCCATCTACAAAAACTGTTTCTATTAATATTATTTAGTTAAAGTCCAACAGTAAATTTGATTTCAGGTCTTGAATACTCATAGTTATCAGTGTTAACGCATTCACATTGCAAGGTGATTGACCCATTCTTTGTTTTCTTTTTGAAGTGAACACGAGGTTCACGATCAGTAGTTTCGTTTATCTGGTTACTACTGCCGGTTCCAAACGACGCCTCTTCATTACCCTTGGTTAATCCTAATAGTCTCCAAGTAGTATGCACTTCAGTTCCAGTAGCACTATAGATTTTATTTTCATTAGAAATATTAACCTTAGGTCGGAAGGATCCACCAACTTTACCATTGGTCACATAATCAAATATGGTACTTGGATTGATTGAAAGTCCTGTCACCCAGACCCAAGCCTGTGTTTCAATGGTGCTATCGTCATACTTGCTGTATGCCTCACCTGTAATTGAGTGCCACTTATCCTCGATGGGATAGAATCGCCAAGTCTCTGTACCACTGGCAGTATCACCACTAAAGTTGGCGTATACCTTATACCCTTCTCTTTCTAATTTTTCAGCGTTTTTAGTTGCCCACCAGCCGGTCATCACCTGACCATAACTCTGTGGACCTGCCGGCCAATCCCACCGAGTAATCTGTACCTTAGGTGCAACAACTACACCTTTAATTTCATCCGTTTTTACATTGCCTGCAAAGTCTGTAGCAGTAAGGGTATAAAGGAATTCTTTACCAACAGGACCACTATAGGTAACATTCTCCCTACGCTCATGTTTAGTTGAATTATAATGCCAACCGACTCCATCAACATATACTTCTTTAGCGTTAGATACTTTCCATTCGTGTTGGACAGTATCGCCATCTTCAATAGGAAGTGGTCTTTCAGTTTTAGAAGTATTGAAATCAAAGTAATCAATCACCATTTCTGGCAACGGATACAATCCTTTGAATGTCACTCCAGTCATATGATAGTTAACACCATCCTTCCAGCAGGCAAATAGATCAGTGTCTTGAATATCGGAAAGAGTACCAGCATCTACCCACCTGATTTTTTGTACCTTATCATCACGATTGATGAGAAGCATGTCGTCTTGTATAAGCAGATTCAAGTTACTGCCTTTAATGCTTTTCTTTCTACCGTTTCTTTCAACTAAAAGAAGGGATTCTCCTGCTCCAGTCATGAGGTGATCTCCGCATAGTATGAGAAGTCAGCAAAAATGAAGTCATTCGCATTTCCGGCTGTAGGTGCCATAAAGATTTTAAATCGACAAAGATCACTAGGATCCGCAGCTGCCGTATCTTCATTAGTTCGCATGAAGTTGACATCAACAACCCAGAAGCTTGTTGCTCCTTGTGTCTCGTCGTGTGCTTGACCAACAACTTCATAGAGACCATATTCAGGTGAACCATCAACAAAGATTTCTAATAATTCACCTTCATCGACGTCAGCAAAAGAATGAGTTGTGCCTTCACTATCAATTTGATTAAACCAGACTGATTTAACGTCTTTGAATAAGCCTGTAGGTTGACCGCTGCCAAAGTCAGCGTCATACATTGTGAACTGACCAGGATTAGCAACAGTGCCAACAGCAGTAAATGTCCATTTACCACGCTCTACAGAGGGAGCAATAGCATCAATCTCTTCCTCTAGCTCAATGATATCATTCTGAAGATTTGTGATTTCAGTATCCTGAAGCTGCTTATCTTCTGCAAACTCTTCAGGAGTTACATAAGGATAATCACAGTTGCTGATATCAACTGCTCCCATCATCGCATAGTTATGTGCGATAGGTTCAGCCACTGTGTAAAGACGTTTATCTCTAGCAGATCCACCATAATCAGAACCCAGTTCTATCTCACCTACATTAGTGATGGTATATGTATTAATCTCGTCAATGTTTGTTGTAATATCAACTTCATCGCCTACTTCAAATTTATTATCCCAGAATAAAGTGAAGTACATACCGTTTCCTGTGAACTGCACTTCAAAGTCAGAATTCAACGGCCCTACAGGGAAAACTGTGAAGTTTTGATTTACTTTGCAATAGTTGATACTGTTTTCAATGATTTGAATCTTGTCATCCTGACGCTTCTGATCAATATTAAAATCTGTTTTAGTTACAAATACAGAAGGATCACATGAAGCGATCTGAAAATTTGAACCTCCGGCCGCACCAGAAATAGTAGTTGGAACAGTATCTTCTATGGTAATGTCAACAATACGATAACCAGTAGCAGGTTGATAGGTATTTCCAACATCAGTAATTACACTAGAAAATTCATCAGTGAGGCTACTACCAGAAAATCGTAAAGTGGCACCAACACCTGGAGTGAGAGATTCAAAAATCGTACTTGAAATCTTAACTACATTACCAGATGCACTGAACATTTCGCCACTACTAAACGGCGGTCCAGCTGGAACGAATTGACAGAATCTGGCAACATTGCAAGTTTCACCCTGCTTTGCTAGATATAAAAGCTCAAGTTCTAATACAAGATCACGAGCTTTTGATTCCTGTTCAACGCGTTCTGTTTCATCGTCCTGACGCTGTTGATCTTCTTGTAATGATTCAAGATTTTTGCAGGTTTTTATAATCAATGTACCGGCAGATTCAAAATCAGGATCATATTCAGTACTAAGTAAGTACCATCTATAGTTGCGGCCTGAACTTGGTAATTCTAGACCATAATCATTAATGATAATATATTCTTGTCCTTCAATGGTGATAGGGCTATTTGTATCTCTTAAGAAATCATACTCTTCTGTGAATGCAATCCTGTTTGGAGACTCAAAACATATGTCTCTGTTGCCTGCCAGGAGAGGATCAGGTCCAGGTCTTACAATAAAAAGATCTTCCTCACACATTACTAGAGATTTTCTAGTTTCTTTTACTTCTTCATCAAGAACTTTGAGAGACGGAGTTCTGATATAAACTGTGTCTCCTTTAGAGAATTTAGGTGGATTGTTAGTATCAGTTTCACCTAGAAATGAACGATAACCTGATCGATTCTTGATCTTAAAGACACCATGTTGCGTGTCTACAGAGTTTGCTGGATCAACAGGATTAAAAGTGTAGTCAAAATCATTGAGATTATTTACACTTGTAAATCCATATCCGTTTAAATCACGAGTCGCGAACCCAAATTCAACAATGGCTCGACCATTGTAATTTGCATCTGGGTCTGTATCAGAATAAGTTACTGTTTTTGCATAACAAGTTCCCGCAACACCTGTAAACTCTTCTGGGTTGACGATCTTAAAAGATGAAACGAACGGTATAATTGAATCACTTCCTTGTGTGGATGCAGGAGAAGCAGGAACCCATACCGCAGTATCTGGGTCTTCGTCAGGATCATAATATAAGAAAAGTTCTAGAAAGTCTGAGGAACTATCAAACCACAGAGCTCCATTTTGGACATCTGTAGGTGGAGAATCACTTACAGGAACATTTGAATCTGTGCCAAATGATTTGACATTCCATTTGTTATCTACACTATCCCAGGAATACGTAACTCCATTTGGTGCAGTAAATTCCTGTTGGACTGCTGAATTTGGAAATGCGAATGCCATTGGGTATAGACTTTTTACTATTTATTAGTTATCAATTAGCCTTGATAATGAAGTGGATAGACAAGGTAGGTGGGCGAGTTACGGTATCCCATCCACTGTCAATCGTAACTTTAGTCATTCCTGCGTCAATCAAAGCCTTTGTTCCACCTGCACCGTTGAACCCATCCTTGTTGCTATTAGGACGATTTTTGTTCTCATAAGGACTTCCACTAGCTGGTTTGCCAGTCTTTGGAACATGATAGGTGTTGGTTTTAGCCTCACCACCTGATGTCAGTGCGTTGTCATGTCCAAAACCTGCACCACCAGGATAGAGACCTTGGAAGTTAGGTAGCGTGCCAGAGGTATAGTTAGGAACTGAGCCGAGATGCGTGTGAAGAGCAGAGTAAGTGGTGGTGTTGAAGCTAGATCCATCACACTTCAACCAACCTGATGGAGCGTTGGTTCCAAACCACATAACAACTGTACCAACAGGAACAGAGGAGCCTCCTCCAACTGTTGCAACAGCCTCATCGACGTATTCTTTGTTGGCCGCCATATGATCCTGAGTTGGCGTTACAACATTATAGATTTTAGTTTCAGGATAATTTTCATCTGGATTAAGAATAATGTGAGTATTATAATCAGCTTCATTTTCTGTATGAGACGTCCTCAGTCTCATCTGTCCACCATATAGTGAATAGATATTAGTATTGTAATCTATGCCACCATTTGGGCTAATCTTAAATTGATTATAATCTTTATCTCCTCTTTCAAATGATAAACCTCCAGTTAATACTCCACCACTTAAAGGAAGACGTAGATCAACTTGATCTTGTATTGAAGATTGTGTTGTCTCACCACTATTAAGACGATCAAGTATTGAACTCTGAACAACCAATGCACTCTTAATTGTTGCATTGATACCATCAAGACTCACTGGAGGAGCAGCAGGAATCCATGCCGCTTCAGTGGGATCTTCATTGGGATCATAATACATGAAGAGTGTTAGGGAATCTTCAGAACTGTCAAACCAAAGTGTTCCGTTTACGGCTTGAGCTGGAGCGGTATCACTAACGACGATATTATCACTTGGAACGTTCCCAACAGAAAAGGTTACACCAAATTCAGCAGAAGTGATACCGTTTCCATTCTCATAAACAACAGTATATTCACCACTTGAAACTACAGATGTAACACTATATGTCGCATATGCACCATTCCTGATGTCTTCAATAACCAGTTTGTCGTGTTGCTTGAAAAGATATCTGACTTTGTCTGTGCCATCAGTTCCAGATAATTTGATACTGGTGACTGTGTCCAGACTGGCTTTATCAGCCACTCCAAGAGACATCGTTGCATTGTTTCCAGAATTATAAAGTGTGCCATCTACCACTTCATAGAATCTAGTGAACGCTTCTCTGTGATTATCTTGAGGATGAATCCAATCAGTACCATCATAAATGTATTGCTTGAAGTTATCATCTGAGTCATACCAGATGTCACCAACTACTAGTTCAGCATCCTCTGTATCAGGATCATAATCTGGATGCAATACAGGTTCAGAATTCGCAAAGATTGGATTTCTTCCATCACTGCCAGCAATGGGTTCCCATACATTACCTTCATAATAATATAACTTTGAATTTGTTGAGTCAATCCAAAAATCACCTTTCCTTAGAGGATCATTTGGAAAATCAGGATGTATTGTTGGAGGAGTATCATCAATGATTGGTCGTCTATCAGTACGAGTGTATAACCATTCATTATATTCTTTTTGATTGTCAAAAGTTTCACCATTTGGTGTGGTGATAAACTTTCTGGTACCATCACCACTAGCTGGTAGTACATTTTCAGTATAGACAGAAGCACTATTCCACTTATCATTGTAATAATAATGAATAACACCTTCTGAATCTAACCAAACATCAAATTCTCTTAGTACAGATTCATCGGAATCTATATCATATCCTGGATGAACAATTGGTTCATTGTCTGTACCATCATAAATTGGTGGTCTACTACCAGCTTCTCCAGGTTTAAATTGATTGTCTGTACTATCCCATACAAGTGTATCACCATTTACGAGACCATCAAGATTCACATCGTCTTGATCTCTAATTCTAGCTGCACCGCCTCCAGGAGCTTGTCCAAAAGCTCCGTGACCAATACCACTTACAATAGTGTTCTCACTAATTGTATTGACTGTGTTAGACACAGACATTATCTGACGAGTTAGAGCTGCAAACCTTGCTTCAGTATGTGTATCAATCTCTACGTGCTCAACATTCTCATCTCTTTTGATTGCAGAGATGTATCTGTCTGTTAAATCTACAGTAGGATCCAGAGTAATATCATTGTTATTATGAAAACCAGAACTATCCAGATTGCTAATATCTTCAGCAATGCTATTAATGTACGAATAATCTTTGATTGCATCTTTACGTGACTGAACACGATTCATTGCCTCTTGAAGGCTGGTTTCAGGAACAGCCTTTTCTACCACCCTTGGTTTAGGAGCAGGAACAATACCATCAATCTCTTCCATCAAGGAAGAAATCTCAGCACTAATATCACTAAAGTCTGCCATTTCCTAACTTTTTAACTATTTATAATGATACAGAATCAAGAGGCAACATGTCATTACTTGCTGCGTTAATTTGTTCCCATGAAGATCCTGTCCATACTCTCATCAAATTAGTAGTTGGTATAGTCCAAAGATCGCCAATTTCTGGGTCACTTGGTGGTATTAAATTATATGTCACATTATTTGACTTATTAAGTTGTATCCAAGAATCTCCATACCAAATGTATAATTTGATTGTCGTTGATTCAATCCAAATATTTCCATCATCTGGATTTTCAGGAGCATCAACACTAAAGGTAACGTACTTCTCAATTCTGTTTACTTTTGTTTGAAGATTGGTTACTTTGATGGTGAGATCAACAATTGACTCCAAATACCAAGTATTAGCATCTGACTGGAATTCAAGGTTATCAACAGCTGGTAAGGCTAATTCCTTCAGATTCTCAAAGGGGTTTATACCATCAAATGCTAGAGGTAAGTTGGCTGTATTACTAGGATCATCTGGTCCAAGTTTTAGACTATCTAACCACTCTTGCTCTGTTCCTACAAATCCTTCGTCAAGAGCAATTTGATAAGCAGATTTACCGTTTAATCCCTGATCACCTTGTTCTCCATCCTTTCCATCCTTTCCATCAATACCTGGAATACCTTGAGGACCTGGCAGAACTGCAAAAGGTCCAACATTATTCCACTTTGTTCCATCATAAACATGAAGATTATTATTTCTATCTGTTACATTCGCACCATCATTCTGTACGGCTGGATAACCTAACATCTGAACGTATGTTCCAGATCCAATGTAATTAATAGATAAACCAGATGGTCCTATTGGACCTTGGATTCCTTGAATTCCTTGTTCACCTTTCTCACCTTGTAACCCATCATCACCAATAGGACCAGGAGGACCTTGAACAGAACCTGTGTTCCAGTATGCAAGATCCCGCCAGAGTGTAACCCCATCACCCACCTTCATAAAGGTGGTGTCTAATTCATAACCTTGTTCGCCGCTGGCAAGTATTGGATTGTTCTCTATCCACTTCGCCGCATAATCACGGCGAATTTGAATTCTAACGTTTGCCATAACCTGCCTGGTTTATTAGTTATTTATCAGACGCTTGCCAGATTCGTGAAGTCGTTAGTAAGGTAAAATGACTTGACTTGAAAAGGGCTCATAGCCTTATCAGTGTCTACGCCATTTTCTGCTTCCGTGCCGGTTGCAAATCTTGTAACACCTTTTTGACTGTCAGATGCATCTTTGACGCTGTAAGTAACATTGTCACTTGAATCCACACTAACTGTAATGGGATCATCACCCAAGAAGTTGTAGAGACTCAAGTCATCTACTGTGAGTTCCAAAGCAATAATTTTATCATTGACAGTCTTCAGTTGTGAAGCGTCAACAACTCTCTCACTGGTTCCATTAGCGATCGCAGTGGAATCTGCAAGTCTTACAACACCTACAGCAGCTGTGGTTGCTGGCTTAATGCTAATAACTGGTTCTGTTTCACCATTAAGCACTTCTAATGGAAGTGAAGCGGTAACCTTGGTAACAGTACCAATGTCAGCTCCGTCTTGAATTCCATCAAGTTTTTCTTTGTCAGATGCACTCAGTGAGCCAGCGTCTTTATCAGTGGCTGGAGAGATGCTAATAACAGGATTGCTGGCATCACTTGAGTCAACAATGATTGGTGCTGTACCCTTAACATGGATAACACCAACTCCAAATAGACCTGAGATTATATCCCACTCATCTCCAGTTTCACCTGAATACACACAGACATCACCAATATTACCAGTGATTCCAGCAATATTTTGGAATGTTGCGTCAAAGACTCCATCATTAGATACAATGTATGCTTCACCAGGAGTAGCGTTTGGAGCTGGTTCTACTGGATTAATATTGCCCTGATAACTAATCGTGCTTGGAAGGGTTACATCCAGCACTCCAGTGTTTGAGTCAATTACTAGATTCTCACCAACTCTAATAGCACCTAATGTAGCTGCCGTTGCAATTGGAAGATCTGTTGGTTGTGTTTGTGAATTGACGCCAGCCGAAAGAGTAGCATAGTCTACACTCTTTACGACGGCACCTTGTTGTACGACAAATAAGTCGGTTGGTTGTAGGGCCATTTTATTAACTGATGGGGTTTAGTAGTTTGATATCAAATCCATGTTGAACCACCTTGTCAGCTGATTGAACAGTGATAGGTGCTTTTGCTTTGAATTCAATAGATGCGCCAACATTATTTAGAGATTCAATGTCTTTTTCAATAAGTTCGACGTCACCATAAAGTGCGATAATCGCCTCAAGATACCAGGAGTTTGCATTAGACTGAAATTCTAAGTTATCAGTTGAAGGCAAATCAGTTATCTTCAGGTTGTCAAAGGGGTTTAATCCTGCGAAGGAAAGTGGTAAGTCTGAAGTATCAGTGACGCCTCCGCCACCTCCTCCGCCACCACCAGAACCGCTATCTGGATTATTATCAATAAAGCCATTCCCTAAAGAGTCGCCACCATCAATAATAAAATCCCCATCATAATTAACGTTAGAACCAATAACCTGCCATTCACCTATTGCATAGATGTAAGTTAGTTCAGAATTTGGTTGAAACCAAAAGTCACCCTCGCGCAAATTAGAACCATCATCTCGTGTCGTGGGTTCGACATTAGAGACGATAACAAGACTACCACTTCCTGAACCACCACCTGGCAGTCCAGCAACACTGGCAATTGTTTTTATTGGTCTGTAATAAGGCATCGTGCGAGTCCTTTTTGTTATTTATCAATAAGTAGAGAATGTGTCGCCTGGATCTGTACCCTCGCCACCACCGTCACCACCTGAACCAGGTGGATTAATTGGATCTGGTCCTGGATCTACATCATTACCACCTGGATCTGTACCCTCACCACCACCGTCACCACCTGAACCAGGTGGATTAATTGGATCTGGTCCTGGATTCACATCAGTACCAGGTTCTGATGTATCGTCCTCATAGTTTCTGATAAGGCCAAAAGCCTTACTCACAAATACCAATCCACTGGTTGCTTCAACAAGCCTGTCATCTGGAAACTGGATGACAACACTGTACACATACTTACCTTCCTCCATCTTATCAGTGTCTAATGCACTCATTTGAATTGCATAATGTCCTGACTGTGGATCTGGTAATGAAGTTGTAAACATCATTGCATTTGTTGTCTTGATCCCTTCTTTTAGTGCATCCTGAGCATTAGAGTGTTTGGCAACGGCACCAAAAACCTGACAACCTGTAAGATCTGTTGCACTGAAATCAGGATTCGCTAAAAAGAATGACTGGTGAAAGTCTGCTCCTGATGTGATTGCAATATTGACTTCGTATTGAGTTGCCATATTTAAGGAAGCGTATTAGCGTTAGGTGTATCTCTGAGTGATGTCAACACCCATTGAATTCCAGAACCCAATGCATTGGGCATTGCAATCCATAAATGATTTTCAGGTGTCTGAAACCAGAAGTCTCCAACCACAGCACCAAGTGGTGGATTCACTCCAGGATTACCACCAAGAGAGGAGTTCCTGCTTGTTGTTTGTGTTGTCCACTTATCTCCATCCCATTGATAATTTACACCATTCACACCTGAGTGGATATAGTCAATGGGTGGGTTAGCAGGAAAGTCTAAAGGAAAAGACATGATCAGTACTTGATAAAGGTGAAATAAGGAGTTGAGTTAATTTCTGGAATGCTAAAAGTGTTCACTTTATCTCCACTACCAAAATTGGAACCTGTTACAGCAAAGAGAGAAGCATAAGTGATTCTACTAACTGTTCTACCATCACATAACAAATAACCAGCAATGTCATCACCTGCAACATGTTGAATGAGAGTTCCAACTGGAACTGCACTGACACCTGATAGAGTTGCAGGAGTGACTGCCTTATTAGTTACAGTTCCTGCTGCCACCTCATCTGCGGTTGCAACCTCTAAAGTTGTTACATAATTCTGAATTGCTGCCTTCAGTGAACCTGGACTGATTACTGTCTTTGTCCCTGTTCCACTGTTAACTTCTGACTGAGTGGCAAACCTTACAGTTCCTTCAGTTGTGTTTGTTGCAGAAGGTACTTCCTCTGCTTCAGGAGCAACGACCTGCTGAACAATGGGAGTGTCTCTTTGGAGTGGTTTCCAACCAACAAAGCCCTCTATGTCAGAGTAAATGTGTGCCTTATTACTATTTCTATCATACCAAATGTCTCCACGCTGTGGGTTTCTTTGTGGATAATGTGAGAAAGTAACACCCCTCTTATCCTTTTCAGTAACCTTATAAAAGTCTAAGATATCCTGAATCAAATCATACCAACCACCTTCAGAATAAATGTGAAGCCTTTTAGATGTGGTGTTATACCAGAAATCCCCATCATTAGCAGTGTTGGGAGTAAAGGGACCTGAGGATGTACTAACTGCAGTTGCTGATGGTGATGTCTCAACCCATTGAGTTGAGTTTTCGTCTTTATAATAGACATACATTGATCCACCAACACTATCCCACCAGAGGAAACCTGGAATGTCAACTAGTGGCGGTGACGCACTTACAATAACAGGAGGTTGAATGGCAGTTTCCCAACCACCAACTTCACCATTGTATAGGTATTTTAATCCAGATGACGGATCAACGTATGGTTGACTGGTATCTGATGGAAAATTTAGTGCCATTACGTTATAGCTTTAGTCAATTGATGTAGAAGAGACTTGATTTCTGAGATCTCATCACTGAGTCTTTGAATCTCTGAACCTTGGTTGACAGATTTCAGAGCATTCTCTTTGGCGATCCTGTATCTGTCTCTGTCAGTTGATGCCTTATTGATAATGACGCCTGTTTCGGCGTCCTTATACAACTCTGCGTAACCTGAAACTTTATTCATATTATTATTTATTCAGAGCAGATCATCATAAAATCATCAATCAGTGGAGTCTGACAAGGATTATCTGATGTCATCACAATCTTGATTGCAATACCATCAAATCTTGCTAGGTTCTGTGCTGAGAATGTCAAACTCTCCCACTCATGTGACTCCACCATAAATGGATTCACATTTGAGTAAGTTCTTGCTTCAATCTTATCAGCGTTGTCTGATAATCCAGGTACAAACAATGTAGTTGTCTGTCCAAATTCATTGTTAGTCTCAACTGATTGAGTTGGGTTGAATGGTGCCCAACTCAAGTCTCCAAACTCACCATCAAATCCAACAGCTTTTAATCTGTAGTATGCTCTGATGTTAGTCACATTATAGAAGACTGATGTCAATCTAAGTTCAATGCCATCGCATGCGTTATCAAAGATAAACATTCTTGACGACCACTTAGCGTAACTTGAACCATTAGGAAGTGTCTCATCATTCCAATAATTACCTGAGTCTGCCTTAGAAACAGTTGCGATACCTAAGTCAGCAAGAGAACCAGAGACAGTTGATGTCTTGGTTGGAATTGAGTTACCTCTCAACACCAACTTATTGATGTTAGGTAATGCCTTAACTACCTGTGCTGATGTACCATCAAATTCAAGTTTCTCAACAACTTGTGCTGCATCAAATGTACTGTCAAAGGTAACTGTACTGGTGATAGGTCCGTAGATTGGATGTGTGGGTGGGAAGTTCTCAACCAAGTTTCTTGTACAAGTAACGGCTGTTCTCTGAAGATCAATAACAGGAGAGATCTTAGAGGAATCTGTTCTCAGCTTAACATCCATCTCAAAACTTCTTCTACCACCAAGAAGTGTTGGACCGCTAAACTTACCTTCATTGAGGTAGTTACCAATCACCATAGGATCTTCAAAGTAAACATCATCTGTAAGTTGAACATTGATTGGTACTGATCTGGTGTAAACAACTGCGTCATTATAACCAGAAATGCCTTGTCCATAAGCCGTTGTTACTTCAGTCTTGAATGATGCTCCAGGGAAAATCATTGCTCCTGTGTAGAGGTTCATCACCTCGTATGGACGACTTGGCGTCAGACTTACAATGGTACCACCACCTCTTTCAGCAGAGGTTGCATCCATTGGCATTTGGATTGTGAAATAATCAAAGTGAGAGTGGAGGACTGTGTGAACGTTATTGAATAATGTACCATCAATTCCACCAATGTCCCCAACAACTCCTCTGATTTCTGTAAGATCTCCAGGATGAAGTCCATGGTTACCATGATACACACGAACGATTGATGGATTATCACCAAAGGCTGTACCAGTACCTACATTACCATTCGTTTCAATTGGATCCAAGTCAACAAACTCTTGTCCAATTGGTTGGTTCTGTAAGTGGAGTCTTGCTTCAAAGTCAGTTGAGAATTCTGCTCTCTTCATCTCAAACTTAATGTCTTGTGTCTGATCCTCAGTCCACAATCCACCATTCTGTGATTTGAACAGAGATCCAAGTGAAGGTTGTTCTACCACACGAGTTTGAGTGTTCAGTAAATTCTCACCCAGCTTAGAACAATAAGCAGTGTATTCAACTGAGTTTGGAGATTTCAGAACGAATGCATAAGTCTCACCTGGCATCAGGAAGATAGGATTCTTAAATCTAAACTTCGTTCCAGCTGATGCATCAGCTGATGTTGAGACGCCCATGATGACAGCTTTCTCATGAGGCTTCACCCTCACTTCAAATCCTGCACCTGCTCCCTTAATTGTTGGGTGAAGTCCAAGATCAATAACGGTAACAGTTGGGATTTCTGTGTAACCTGAACCAGGATCAAGTAATCTAACATCAAAGAGTCTTCCTTCCTGACTCACTCTTCCTGTTGCCGTTGCAGATACACCACCAGGAAGTTGTGGTCCACTACAAATCAGTTGAATGAATTGATCATCAAATCCGTCAATGTCACCTGATGCACCAATTGTTGCTCCATAACCAACTCCAAGAGAGGTGACATCAATTCGTGTGAGTCTTAACTCATCCTGGACGATCCTAAACTGTGAACCATCTCTTGCTGCAATTGATTGTGGATCCTGGTTAATCAGAACCTCACCTGGTAGGAATGTACCATTGTAATTGGTAAGGACCAAATCATAAACGTGGTTGTCAACATTTTGTGAAGGATTAGAAGTTGCTGATGAGAACACAACAGCTGACTTAACAATACCAGTTGCATTTGATGTCTCACCCCTAACACTTACTCCTTCTCTAATTGATGTCTGATTAACAGCAGTACCACCAAGGATACAAGTCATTCTCAGAATTGTGTCACTATTAAGATTCACAATAGAGTTTGGCATGATAGTTGTGGTTGGTACTGAACCTTCTGTGGTGGTAAGGTAAGCCTCAACACCCTGTGTTGGATCCTTCGTCTTAAAGAAAGTCTCCAACTCAGTAACAAACACACCATCAGGATGCTGAACATCATCTACGATAAATGTCTGTGCAATGGGGTCAAAGTAGTTTGCTGAAGTAACTCGTGAGGAAGTTGAGCTTGAACTTCGAGTCTCAGATCTTCCTGTTGAGATGGTAGAGTTAGAGAACCTTGGAATTCTTGTTCCAACAATTGTCTCCTGTTTGTCAATAAGAACACCTGATGCTGTAAAGGTTGCATCTGCAAATCCTTCCACCAAGTCCAAATCAGTTTCATCTGAAGGCGATGAAGTGATTCTTACACTTCTTGTTCCTGTTGAGAAAGATCTCGTAGGTCCAGATGTCTCATAAGAAATTCTGTCAAAACTTATGTACCTTCCTCCTTCAACTGGTGGTCTACCATTAGGAATCAACATGATTCCAGTAACAGTACCCACATCATCAGAGATAAGAGGAAGACCAAAACCAGCGTTAGTGGAGCCACCTAACCCAGAGTACCTTAAAAGGTCATCTGAGCCAATTGTGGGAGTGTCAGGAGAGCACCAACGAGAGATCTCAACACCATCAAAGAAGATGTAGTATCTTGTATTTGGCTTCAACCTGTATGCCTGGAATACAACTGGAACAGACTTCATTGTCCTTGCAACCTGGACATCAGTCACCCTGTCACCATAAGAGGTTCTATCAACTCTTGCGGTGTTTACATTGATGATGTTTTGGAACTCATCTCTGCGCTCATTAATTGTCGTCGTGGTTGTTGTGGTTGTAACCCTAATTGGTGCTCTGTTTCCTCTAGAATCACCTGTGATTGGTGCACCAACTTGATTGGCAAGTGCTGCATTACCATCATTCAAACCTGTACCAACTCTTCTAATTTCTGTATTAGAATTAGAAGATCTGTTAACACCTGTAACTCTCCAAGATCCCCAATGAGTACCTAAACCTGCTCTCTGCATTGCAGTTGTGAGTCCTTGCATGGCGTTGAACAGACTGTTGTCTTCAATCACCAAGTCTGGACGACGTCTCACATCAGTCCAAGTGTCAATCTCTGGAATCAGATTTAGTTCACCATCATAAGTGAACACGGTATAAGGTTGTAGGTTGATGAACCTGGTGGCGAATGGGTTCCTCAGGAATTGAGCGTCATCATATTCAAGAGTCACAATACCATTGTGATTTCTATAATTCTTGAACAGTCTTACATCATCTGCCTGATACTCTTCCTCAAGTCCCACTTGCTCAGTGAAGTGTGCTGCTCTCAGAGTTGATGATGCTGGGTCAATTGAGTTTCTGTACTGAGATGAGATATCACCTCTTGAGTGATCCTCAAATGGATCCACAACAATACCATTCTTGAATCTGTCAAGTCCAGTAACAGCATCTCTTACATTGAAGTTAACTGCAGTCTGTTCAAGGATTGACAACGTAACCAAATCCTCCAGTCTGTCAATCCTTCTCTCAATACCAGCAATGTCCTTCATCTGGAATCGCTTGTAATTGTACTTCTTAACTCTTACATCCTTAATATTGAATGTATATGCTGGAAGTTCAATGTCATAAAGTCTCAGTCCTGTTGCCAGATCAGGTGGTTTAACAGGTGTCTTATCTGAATCACCTTCAAGAATCGTAAGTGTACCTGATTTATCTAAGAATAAGGAATCAACCTTAGGAAGATAATACTGAATGTCACACTTGAAGAATGAGTTAGGAGCAGGGAATCTAGGAAGATGTGAGTTACCACCATTGATAGAGTCAAAGAAGTTCATTGCTGATTGTCTATCTCTACCATCTGTAATGGTAGCAATAACAGAAGAGTCAGGACCAACAGTGTTTACAATTGGTCTAAAGTCAATTGCATCTCTCAACTCAGTGTAGACTCTCTCATCCGTGTGGGCATCAGTTCCACTAAACCTAGGAATGTCTCTGTATGTGAAATCTGCTCCTGAGGTGTATGAGTCAACACTGAAGAAGTCTCCTTCATTCACATGCTTGAAGTAATCCATTGTAACCACAAGGTCACCTGATGGATCTCCACCATTTCGACGAATCAATCTTGAAATTTCATAAAGGTTACTTCTTTGTCCATTATCAAATTCGTATCTGTCAGTGACGTCATTTCCATTCATCGTGATGGATTTAACTCTAACAACATCTGCGTATCCCAGTGAGATGATTGGGTAAGCAGCTGCTTCTGCATGAGGAATGACAACAACTACATCTCTCTGGATTTCCTTTCTCTTAGCTTGTGCGTTCTCAACAAACACTGGAGCAATCACCTTAACTGATGCAACAGCTGCAAACTCGTAATCAGTTCCAAATGTAATCTTTCTGTTGTTGTCTTCTAGGCTGATGTCATCAATCAGCTTGATGAACTTGCCTTCTTCCTGTGTATTGCCAGGCATCTTCATAATACAAGCAGTTGCCAAGTTCACATCAGGTAAGAATGTCTCATTGGCTTTGCTGGTAATACACTGAAGTTCTTTAGCTCCAATGTTGATATCAAGAACAAACTGTCTGAAGATTGTGTATGAGATGCGAGTGTTTAGAGGATCAGTCTCAATAGAAGCTGTAACATCTTGAGGTAGATCATAAATCAGTGAGTCACTCTTGAATCCACCAGCTCTCAGTCTCAGTCTTTCAATCTGGAAGTTTGTAATTGTCTTCTCAAGGGTTGTTGTAAGGAATATCTTACATGAGTTTCTCTGTCCATTGAAAGCAAAAGGTTTGGTGACAAAATGCACCATCTTTCTGATTTCATTATTTAACTCATCAGAGAACACAATGATGTCACCAGAAACCAATTGATCTGATGCATCACCTGCAAGTGTCATACACTCCAGGACATTACTATCAACATTACCAGTAAACAAATTGCCATTAGCAAGTAGAGTCAATTCAGACTCATCATTGTTCCTTCCAGAAACATCAGCAGAGAACTCATCAGTTCCATTTAATGACAAGGTTGAGTAGAATGACTTTGTCTTTGTGATTGTATTACTAATCTTCAGAGTTGGTACGACTGCATAACCCTCAGCAATTGGAGTCATACTTGGAATGTTTGTGAAGTCTCCTTCAAGTGCTGTACACTTATAATCCATTACAGTGTCATCCTCATCATCTTGAAGGAATGGGAATCTTCTCAAGAATAGTCTTCCTTCTTCAGTTGGAATAAGGTTGTATCCATCAAAGATAAAGTGATTACCTTCAATCAGGTGCTCTGTTGATCCAAGAGTCTCAACCTTGATTGCCTTAACATTAGACAAGTCATCCTGTCCATCCAAGAAAGCAAATCCAGTAACCTCACCATCTCTAATAATCTTTGCTGACTTTCTAGTCTGATACACACCCTCACCAGGCATGAACTTACCAATGATACTTGACAGAATCAGAACCTGATCTGTAGAACCTTCCTCAATGGTTCCAATCGCACCACTAATCTCACCATAAAGCAAATCACCTCTTACCCAAGGCTCGTTGATTGTAAGGATGTCAGGAACAATAACAAACTCAGTGAAGTAAGTTGAGGTAACCACACCCATCTTGTAGGTGGAGTTCTTATCATATGTGTACTCTGGTGTAGCAAGGGTTGAACCTTTTGTGAAGTACCTGGCGTGCATCACACCAGAAGGTACAGGCTCAATCTTCACAACATGCTTGACGATTGATGCACCACCATCAATTGACACTCCTCTTACAACATCAAAGTTTGGAGATGTAACAACAGCTGAATTAGTTCCTTTGTAGATTGTCTCATGATTCAGAGATTCAATTCCACCAATGGGTCCATTACAAATGACATGGAATGTTTCCAGAGGTCTGTTACCCATGTTGAAATCATGTTCACCAAGATAACCATCATTGTACATTCTGTACGCCTGGATGGCATTCAGGGCTTCAGTTGACTGGGTTGCATTGATAGTTTGAATATCAGGATGACTGTTGACGTGAGTCACAGGGAAGTAGTCTCCCTCAGTCATCTTGATAATGTTATTTGTTTCAAACGTTACCTGACGTGGCTTCTTACCATAAACGTAAACATGACTCTTGAATCCACACTCATAACCCTGAACATATGCCTTGCCTGGATCCACCTTTAACACATAAGTGTCGTCTGCATCTGCTAAGGAAATCCTCTCAGTTTCGCCAGAACCAGGAACTGGTGGATACAAACCATTGAGATCTGCATCATACAATCCCTCAATATCCTCAGTGTTGTAGTACTCCATCTTGATAAGAGGGAAGTCTCTGGCGATGTAATCGCCAGATTCATCATTAGTTCTTCTTGCTAAGATGTCATATAACCATTGCCACTTAACTGTCTCATCTGCACCTCTGGTTACATTACCTTGGACAATGTTCGCCAACATAATAAAGTTGGGATCAGAATCACCAGGATCTCTTACCTTGAGTCGCAGTGTAATCTTCAGTCTGTCTGCACCAGGTGCAGCAAAGTTAGATGCTCCTTGTGAGTTATCCAGAAGAGAAGAGTCTTCTGTTGAAGTGACAAATGACTCAGAAACAACAAAACCAACTTCCTTATTGGGTCTTGTGGTATATGGATCTACAACTACAATTTCAGTCTCACATCTTACAATAAATCCATTAATAAAATATGAACCATTAGTCACCTGGAACAGCGTACCTGCTCCCATTGGACGACTGGTAACTGGACGACTAATCTCATTGATGCCAACAACGGCAGTGAATCTGTTAGGGGTGGATGACTCTAGAGTTTCTCCCTCAACAAATTTCTCATTCTCTTTATCATCACCTGACGACTCATACAACACATATAAGGTTGCATCTGCTTCTTCAGATTTATTCGTTGCGTGAATAACCTTTGCAACAACACCAGACGATACACCAGTAACCTTATAGCCAATAAAATCTTCTGCCTCAGCACCAAGAGTCAGTTGCGAGAGCCTCACATAAGGTGCAGGGTTGATAAGTGAAAACTCACCTGGTACAACTACATCACCATCTGTCATAAAGTGAGAAGCAAACTTCTCAAGTTGATCTTGTAGGATCGTCTGACTTTGAGTTAACTCCCTTGCCTGAACAGGAGTACCAGCCTTGAATAATACTCGATGAAAGTTTTTACTCTCATCAAAGTCGTCATAATATGGAGATACATTAAGAGAACGTTGGACTGGCATTCTTATACGTCTATTTCAGTTATTTATCCTCAATAATTAACAATAATTACAAGCTTCTCTGCTTTCTTGGCGTTTCTTCTTACGGGACGAATATTAGACAAATATAAGATGTTTCCAGAGTATCTGTCAAGTTCTGGATATGCATATCCATCATCATACGTCATGTTGTCAAACTTGCCACTGAATGATATGTCCGCAATTGTAGATTTAGAACTTTGAAGTCCAGTAATAATCTCTGGACCTGTAAAACGTGTCAACTTACCATCTTCATTATGAAGATCATAATCTTGGTAATAATGCATGACACCATCAGTCTTATTATAGTACATGACAGTTCCTCTTGCAACACCATTATTGTTACTTTGGTAAATCTCTTCACCCAAATAAAATACTCCATCAGAGGTGTCAAGTGTCTTGATGGAGAACATTGCAGATAATGTACTCAATGTATCTGCAATATTAATGACTGGATCTTGTAGGATACCAACCTGTCTGAATTCAATGTCAGTAACAAAGTCATCAGTATCAAAATCTAATTTGGAGAACACACCCACATCAGTTGCAATCAACTGAAGAGGAAGATTCATTCTCCATCCAGCTGGTGGTGAGATAATAACTCTTGTTCTCAGGTCTCCATTTCCCTCAGGATTCAATGGACTCAATTCATTATCCAAATCATAAAGTGTTTTATAAACCTTATCAACCCTAAACTCAAGTGTTGCATGTCTGTATCCTGAACCTCTTCTTACCATCTCAATCTTTGAGATTGATGTTCCATCAACATGAACTTTGGCAACTGCACCAGTTCCATCACCGATCACATTACAATAGTATGCCCTAACTCTGGATCCAACTCCTTCTGGAAAATCAGTGTAATCAGAACCTCTGTTCTCAATAATCACTGTATTAATTTCACCAGCAATCCTTGGATCGTAGCTGTCAATAACAGGAATCCAATTATCAGTTGAATAACTGGTATTAAGAACAGTGTTTAATGAATAAACCAACAACCACTGATAACCATCAGCAGTTACAAATGGATCTCCAGATCTGTTTAGTGGTTCATTCTCAGACAAAGAGTTATTATTGTTATTCAAACAAACGTAGATGTCATTCTGTGAGTTGATGATATAAAAGTTTGATTCCTTCAGTGTGGTGGCACCTGAATATGCAGGATGCTCATAACTGATATCATCTCTATAGTAATCATAAACAATATTCTGTGTCCAGAACTTCCTTTTAATCATTGGAAATGCATCACTCTTCTCAATTCTGACAAGAGACAGCATCTGATTATGAACCTCAATCATCTCCTTTACATCATTCTGTGGAAGAGGAGGTTCTCTATCATTAATCCAAGGAGTGGGCTTACCAATGAAGATGTATCCTCTAGGATCATTAGAAGGATAGTTAAAGCTTTCAATTAGATTAATTGTGTTATGGACTCTCAGCCCATCCATCAAGTTTGTTGACATCAGTTAATGGATTTATTATTATTTATTTAAGTCTTGATGAGATACATCAAGGCGACGTTGCGAGGACGGGTTTCACTAGCAATACGTGGTGTACCATTCGTACCATCACTTTTAGCACCTTTAACATAATCTGATCTAAACTGTAACGAGCCCCCTGCGGAAACAGCGCCTGCATTGGCAACTGCTGTAACTGCGGTGGAGGCAGAATGATGGTGACCTTGGAATGCGTCATCCTGAGAACTCAGTAAGTTACGACCAGAATCCACACCTCTACTGTGATCCCATGCTCTCACAAACTCACCACGAAGATCTGGAACATTAGGCCCAACCACAGCAGCTAAATCTGGATAAGCTGCAGTAGATTGTCCATTACACTCAAGATAACCAACTGGTATTGTTAGGGTCGCCCACATAATAATCGATCCAGTAATAACTGGTGCGTTTGTGTTTATTGTTGGAAAGACAACATACAACTCATTGTCAATATTCTTTTTAATTGATACGTCATCATAAACAACATTAACTTTGTTATTCAGAAGATTGATTGCATCACCTGCATTTACCTGCAATGCATTATTTACAGCATCGTGATTTAATCCAGCTCCTGCAACAATGGCAATGTTGTTGTTTAAATCAACTTCAAGTCCACTACCAACTCTGACATTGAGTTTACCATCAGTTGTGTCATTGGCAATGCCAGAATCAATCTGGAGTCCACCATTGGATGGTGTGTAAGTAAGTCCAGGACCACTGTCTACTGTGATGTCATTATTGAGGTTTACGTTCGCGCCATCGCCAACTCTTACATTAATGAAATCAGCATCAATTGAACACGCAACGCCACTCAGAATTTGTAACTTGTTATCACCATCAACTGTGATTCCATTACCATTTCTGACATTGATGATGTCACTGTCAATTGAGCAGGCGTTCCCACTCAGAATCTGTAAATTGTTATCAGCATCAACTGTGATTCCATCACCAGGTCTGACATTGATGATGTCGTTATCAATTGAAGCAGCAACACCAGCCAGAATCTGAATCTGGTTATTGACATCAACTGTGATTCCATCACCAGGTCTGACATTAACTGTATCATTGACTGTATCAATTGCAACACCAGGATTGACATCTAACCCATCAAGTGATGGTGTGTAAACTAATCCATTACCTGGATTAATTGTGATGTCATTCTGAGAATCAACAAATGCACCCTTACCAACTCTGACATTCAGTTTGTCTCCATTGACATCTGATGCAATACCAGGAACAACATCCAATCTGATAGTGTCACCAAGGACAAGAGGTCTTCCTCCACCACTGAGTGCATCACCAGCAACAATGTCATCAATGATTTGAACCTTCTCCATATCCCACATCGCCTTAGCGGTGTTATAGAATAGGATTGCCCAGTGTGTACGATACGTGTCATCAACGTTGATGAGATCTTCTAATGGATTATCAACGTTCTTCCATTCCTGTGTTCTTGCTTCATATTTCAGAACCTGTTGATCCTGAGGATTGGTTACCTCAACATCATCAATTCTTGTAATACCCTTAATTCTTGGATGTCCATTTCTCCAAATCTTAGTCAGTGGGTTGTAATTAAGGGTATCATCTTCACCAGGTGACTCAGCACTAACGTCAGCAATCTCTTTAACTCTGATTGATTTTAGATAACCCTCAACAGCGTGGTTACCCCACATATAAGCTTCATTCCACTTATCAATGTCACTCCCACCAATTGTGTGGGCTGGATGAGACATGAAGTAAGGATCTTGTTCAATGAAATCGTCAATCAGAAGATACTCACTTAAGTCTGGTGCTGTGTAATCAAGTCTATAACCATTGACATCCAGTCTCCCTCTTCTGTTAAGTGGCTCTGGTGGTAAGTTGAGAGTTGTTATTACAATCGCAGGAGTTGCTTGCCACAACCTTGTTGCAGAACTCCAACTTAGTGTGTCTCTATCAACAGGATTTGGATATGTGGTATTAGGTGAAACGTTCTCGTGATTCTCTAAAGGTCCAGTGGTGTCTGCTGGATAGAAGTTAAAGATTCCCAATCTTGAATCGTAATCTAACCTTCCACCAAGTGATGCTTTATCTACAGGATAGTTCTTTACAGACAGATCAGTAAGAATGATATGTGAGTCATCTTCCTTATCATTGATCCATTTACTTCCATCCCACCTTAGGATCTGTCCAGCAGTGGGAGTTGTGAGTACAACATCCTGGAGGTCTTTTACAAAAGTCCTCTCAGCAGTTGCAAGAGCAAGATCATCAACTAAGATAGTCTTAGAGGTGGTGATTCCAGTAGCTGGATCGTTGTCGTTAACAATAAGGTAGTCTCCATCAGTCAGCCTTTGAACAGCTGCTAACTCACTAACCTTAACGACGTCAAAGATTGTCGTGGTAGCCAATGTCTTTCCTACTTTTCAGTTATTTATTAGTTATGTTGAGGTAGGTAATTGAGCAGTTGGGATATCAATCAAACTTCCACCAAAGTTCTGACTGTATCTTTGATCGTCTGTCAATCTATAATCATCAATCCAGGTATTTGGCCCACTAAATTGGATTGCCTGTACAATCATTACAGGATTGAAGAATACATTTAGACAGAGTGTTCCATTAAGGAAGATGTCAACAGTTTCTCTAGCTCTCATAACACAGATATGATTCCATGCATTTAATGTAACTGGAGCATTAGTAGAACCTAATGAAGAATTACTATTTTCTATGGTTAGAAGATTAGAAGTAGCATGTCTCAAATTAAAATAATATACAGATCCTGCACTTTGCGTCCTGTAAATTATTGAAATAATCTGCTGACCATGAGCACTAGTAGGGTAGTACCAGAATTCACTGGTGAAATCGCCAACAATTGTTGGGTGTGTGATAAATTCATAATCCATTCTTGGTGAAGATGCCAACTTCAGAGATCCTCCACCAAATTTTGAATTTGTATCATCAATATAAACACTACTAGAAATTGAAGTCATAGCCAGATCACTAACATTTGTAGTGTCATCATTAAATGTCATTCTTGCAAAGACATTACTCCAGGCAGGATCTGGAACATCAGGAGCACCAGGACGATTATAGAGATAGAATCTTCTCCAATCAATACCATCAAAGAAATAAGGTTCCTTATTGAACTGACAAATATCTCCTGTCTCAGCAATTTCAGGTAGAGAAACTAAAGTGTTCAGATTTAGTACATCAGATACTTTGGGATTTGTGAGTTCTGCGTTCTCAATAATAATCTTACTATTTGGTTTCCTATTAATGATTTTTAGATCATCATTATCTTTGACAATATGAATGTCTCCATCAATCTTCAATCCACTTGATGATAGTGTAGATGAAATAGCTGAATTTCCTGCTACAAACCCACCAATACTATTGACACCAGAATTTGACAGAGTGACATCACTTCCTGTTCCCGTTGTCAGTGTGATAGTTCTGTTATCAATAATAAGGAAAGGTTGTTTATCATGTTGAATGTCAACTCGTCCAGTCTGCATCGTAAGACGAGTTGGACCTATAGACATTTTATTCGCAGTATCATCAACCAATACCATGTCTTGACCTATGGCAGTGTTGTCAACTGACAACACTTCATTTAATCCTGGACTTGATAATCCTGCACCATCAACGTTTATCTCTACAATTCCTGTTCCAGTAGATGGAGTGATTGAAACTCCATCACCTGCAACAATCTGTGCAACACCACTTGTAATGTTGGATCTGATGTGATCAGTTAATACCTTGACATCAACTTTCTTTGATGTACCAGAAGATGCGTCATTCGCAAGCAAATAATCATTATCAGTGACACTCGCTATTGAGTCAAGGTTACTAAATCTTATTCCGCTTGTAGACATAACACTTTTTAGTTATTTATTCTGAGTTTGAATTCATTACGAGACTCAATGTGAGTAATAATCAATGGATTACTGGCTCCATCATCAAGTAGCAATTGATCCTCATAATCAATCTCATCTGGTGCTGGTGGATTGATTGGAGATGGAGCACTGTTGTCATAGTTGCTACTACCTGGATCCCAAGCAATAACTGTTCTAATTGGAATAATCATATCAGAACCAATAATTTGTTCGTCTCCTGCTCCATCTGTACCAGCAATATCAATGATTTGTATATCGCCATCAAGATCAAGAGGCTCGACATCTATCAATGTTTGGACAGACTCAATAATCTCAATGTCTGTGAACATTGCAAATCCTGCAGGATGTACCAGACTGTTAACAAAGTTAACATAAGTTTCACTCTCAAGTTGAGAAGAAATTACATATGAGAAGTGCTGATAATAGAAGGAGTCTTGTAGAACAGAGTAGAAAGAACTTACAAATGATTTCTCAGTAACAAATCTACCAGACTGAAGTGCTGCTCCTGAAACATCAATGTTTGTCTTTGCTTGTTTCACATTAACAACCATTGCCTGCTTTCCGTTGACTGTTTTGATAATCTGATCTTTCATAAAGATTCCTGTTATATCATCAATCAATAAGGTATGGTTAAGAGCATCATACTCTACAACAGTTGCCTCTGCTTGTCTGATGACTCCAGTACCCTGGTAGATAATATCTCCCTCATCTAAGAATCCAAATCTACTATCATGCTCAATTAGTAATCTTGTCTCTACTTCTATCTCAGGTCTAATAGAAAGGTCAGAAGGAATGTTTCTGCCTGGATTCAATACATTGATGGATGTGATTCTTCCAATGTCCTCACTGTCAGCATAGACAATATCATCCATCTCCACAAACTCAACCACTGGTTCAGTGTAACCAATACCAGGAACAATCACCTCAACATCCACAATCAAATCATCAAGTAAGACACATTTGCCTCTTGCTCCACTTCCATTACCCGCAAGATCTGAGAAGATTGGAATTGGATTGTGATATCTGTTTCCTGTATGCATCATTCTGACAGAACTGATTGATGTTCCATTTAACTGAGGCATCCCTGATGCTCTATCAATCTCTTTCTTAATAAGTCCATCAACAGGCGGTAGTTCAAGATAACCATCACCATTTGTCTTGACTGCAATCTTATGAACATCAGATTTGACGGTTGGTGACTTGGTTGTGTAAGTGATTGAGTTACGTTCCACCTCTCTCAAACCGTCAACAATAAGAGCAAAGTAGTTTCTTGCATATTGTCCTGCTGCTGGTGTACACACCAAGATTGGTGCCTCAGTGTATCCAATACCACCACTGTTGATGGTAAATCCGATTACTTCACCAACTCCGCCCATCTCAAATGTTTCAACGTGAGCAATAATCTGTGCTCCAATACCATCTCCAATAGTTTCAACATAGAAGTCACTTTCATATCCGTAACCAGGATCATCAATAAACGCATCAGATACCTCACCAGATGCATTGATACGAGATCTCATCTTAGCAAGTCTTACTGTACCAACTTTGGCAATTGCATGCTCTTTATTAACTGCATCAATTGATGAACCATTGATAGTAACTAAGTCACCTTTGTTCATTTGGTGATCTACATCAGTCCACACTTCATACAATGAATTGTTTATGTTCTTGATAATTGTGAAGTCTGGGATCTCACTCACATTCAAAGTACCTCTAGTGAGAGCTGATACATCAACTCCTCTAAGAGTGTCAATTTCACTATTTTCCTTATCATATAATAGTTTAGCTTCAAGTGTCACAATCTCATTATAGTCAGGATCTGCTTGAAGAACAATCTCATACTGATCTCCAGGTACGAACATTTCATAATCCAGAACCCATAACACTTCTTGATCCTCAAGTTCAGGAACAACATCTAATCCACCAGGAACTCCAGGAAGATCTCCACCTGGAGGAATGATAATTGAACCACCTTCCCAAGGAAGTCCACTAATTGTGTATGGAGCAAAGGCCATTGATGAGGATGGATTAGTTACAACCCAAACATCACCTGATGGAGAGTTGAATAAGATGTACATCTTACCATTTGCATTACTCCACCACAAATCACCAACCTCAGGTGGATTGCCATCAAGTCCAACAGTTGGTGCTCTCTCTGAGATGATAACACTGATGTCCTCTACAAAGATCTCATTATCAGTGTCAAATGTGACTCCTCTCAGGTTATCAGGATAAGGGAAGAACACATCAGAAGCATCATCACCAAAAGGAATGTTGGCAACTGGATCAGTACAAACCCACTCTCTGGTTGCAGAGTATCCAACAGGTGGTGGCCCATCTGGAATCTCACCTGTCTTGTTAAACTCATTGACATAATATGTAATCTCATCTGAATGCCAAACATACAAGCCACCAGTATGAGGTGACCACCACAAGTCACCAATCACAAGTGGTGTGGAATCAGGTCTTGATCCAGGAGCCCTCTCTGAGATGGTTAATGTGTTATTTGTTGCCTCATGATAGATAGCACTTCCAGATGGTTCGTCATTTCCCCATCCCTCATCAGAGGAACCATTAAGAGGAATCATACCTAGTGGTTGAGTGCAAATCCACATGTCTTTGAGTGGCTCTGCCTGAGTATAGTAAACATAAAGTCTACCATTCTTGGTACTCCACCACAAATCACCTTCTTTAAGTGTGTCACCATTAGGTCTCTGGACAGGAGCAAAATAACCTGTCACTGACATATTATTAGGAATAACTCCTGTGTATTCCTCTGGTGTGATTGCAACTAATGAGGTTTCTTCTGAATCAATGTCTTCACCACTTCTTTCTGTTGTCAGAGTAAACTGAGACACATTAACATTTGCAATCTCAAAGCTTCTATTTTGTGCAGTTACAATAACATTTCTGTTATCCAAGAACACATCACCCTCCTGTATCAGATTAGGTGTGATGGTTTGCACATCAAGAATTTTATTGAAAGGATCATAACTTCTGACTCTTGCAATTGCAAATGATGTTGTTCTAAGAAGTGATCCCTCAACAAACACAAATGTGTCATAAGAGTTGTTTTTAAGATCCAGAATTTGATGGTGAGATACGATTCTGGACTGAATCCAATTGTTCTCATTCTTGATGACTCGCTCACCAATCATCTCACTCACAATACCAACTGCACCAGATCCCTCTGTCATCACCTTGCTGATATAAGTGATGTCACCCACCATCTTATCTCTTGATTGGGAAACTGATGTGTAATGGAAATCTGATACAGAACCTGCACCAATTGTTGCAATCTCTAAAATCAACTCGTTAGCACTTGTTCCAATGTATGGATGTCTGTATCTCTCAACCTTACCAAAATCCAATTGTAACTGAGTGTCATCAAAGGAATCAGGTTCATATGTAACATCACCAAAGTTTAGAGCAGTGGTAGTGTCCACCACAATCCTTTGTGACATTGGAACACTGTTAAATGACTCACCAATGATATAAGGAAATACAGGATTGTCAAATGAATCAACAGTCAAGAAGTAGCAATAAACACCTTCTGGATATAACTCCTTAGGAAAATCAGGAGTGTTACAGAGTTTACCATTGAAGGAATCTAACACTCCACTAAAAACATCAGCAGACTCATTGAATCCAAAGGATGCCACATCCTGAATAAACTCTGCTTCCATCTGCATATAAGATTCTGTTTGGATTCCCTCATCATTCTCATCAGTTAGAGGCGCTGAAGCAACAGTGACTCTACCTTTGAATGAGTAATCATTTACAAATGTACCCATGGGGTACTCAATAGTTGTTGGAGGATTTAATCCTGGTAGTATATCAACAGAGTTATCAGGAATTGATTGCTTCCTGTCTACGTTAAGAATGTAACCACTACGTTGTCTCAGTATTCCTTCTCTATCATCTCTCTCATTCTTATAACCATAAGGTCCATAGATTGGATTGCCATCATATGCCCATCCAAGGATAGGTGAGTGTTTGGTACCATCATCACCTAAACTCCTTCTCAGTTCAGTTGGTGATACAGAATAACCAAAGACATTCCTATCACCATTTGGATTCTCATAGAGGAAACCATTTCCTTTATCAAAGAACCATACAGGATTATTTTCAATCTCTTTGACTCTATCAAAAGTATAGTACTCAACATGAGCAGCGATGGCAGCACCAAATCCTTGTGAAATAACATTCACATAAGTTGAGGAAGCGATGTAGTCAATACCTTGTGTAATAACATCAACACTTGTAATTTGTCCACCACTGACGTTTGCCTTAAATTGCCCACCTCTACCTCTTCCAGACTTATCAACAACTTGAATAATAGGAACATCAATGTAATTCTGTCCAGGATCAACAACTCTGAATTGAGTCACCCTCCCAAAAGGATCAAAGGATGGTTCAATGACTGCACCATCACCAGATGAAATCTCAACTGATGGTGTGAATTCATAATTACCAACAGTGGTCACTTCAACAGAAACGATCTTACCCTTGTCAACCACTGCAACAGCAGATGAATTATTTGGTGAGATAAGAACAGTTGGGTTGATGTACTCTTCACCACCATTAACCACTTCAAATCTTGTAATCTTACCTTGTGTGATGATAGTTGGTGAGTTACAACTGAGGGCTGAGACACCATCAACAAAGAACCCAACCCTGGTGTTACCCTTTTTCAGTTTATACTGAACCGTATTAATCTTATGTCTTCTTGGAATGACATGGACAATATTTCTTGCACTGATTGTCGCACCAACTGAGTTGTCATCACTAAACTTACCAATTGAGTAGTAAGGTAAGTTAGTTGAAGTGGTATAGATATAATCATCATCAAAAAATACACCACTGACACCAGCAGCATAATTTCCAACATATTGCATGTTGATGGAATCATATTGTTTGACTAAGTCATAATTATAATTCTCTTTGATTGATGCAAGTGCAACTTCACGAGGATCATCCTTACCAGGTTTGTCCAAGTGGATGTTGTCTGTCTTCTTATAATAAAGTCCACCGTCAACAACATTAACTCCCTCTACCAATCCAGTTGGAAATGATCTTGTTTTATATGTGAGTCCATTGATTTCTCTTTCTGACTCAAGATAATAAGGACCATAAACAATCTCACCAATGGCATGATCACCAGGAACACCAATGTGTCCTCTCTTACAATTCAAGAACTGATTAAATGACTTGGAACCATATCTAATTGCCTCATCATTGATGATAATAATTCCTGTCTCAGGAAATCCAGCAGTTGACTGTACTGTAATTGTATCAACGTCTCTCTGGGCAAATGTTGTTGTGCCTGGAATCCTTACCTCTCTCATCAGAAGGCTACTTGGATTGACAAACACATCACCAACAACTTTCTCCTTATCCACAGTGATGTCATACTGTACCTCAGACTCAATTGGATAAGAAGTTACATAATCACAACTGACTCTTGCATAAACTTCATCATCATTATATGAGAACAATCTCATATTTTGTCCAATCAACTTATCAGGTAGTTCGTATCTCTCTAATACATCAACACTACAAAGTAAAGGTGAGACAGGAACAGTTCTAATGACAAGTCTCTCATCAAAGGTTGACTCTGATGGTTTAATCATCATGTCACCTGGATAGTTGACATCTACATCCAGATCAGCAAACAGGATCTTGAAGAGTGATTGAATACCAAGTTTAGTTCCCTTTGATTGAAAGAAGTCCTTAACCTTTTGAAGCAGTGTAGATCTGTTAATCTGACTGTTAATATTCTCTGAAACCAATCCACTGGTGTAAGTGTCATGAATGGTTGATACAAAGGCAGATAAAGTCAGTGAGGAGATATTCTCAACTCTTGAACCCAGCTGGTGAGGTCTGGCAACTGTATCCAGGTACTCACCTGGTTTGATGTAAGAAGGTAGTTTTGTTGTGCCTGACACTCCTCTGAGTATTCCTGAGAGAACATTTCCTTCTCTAATCCTGTAAAGAATTACTTCCTCATCAATAAGAATAACACCATCATTTTCAGGAAATCCTCTGCCATCATCAACAGTGATTTCATCCTGTTCAATTGTAATGTTCTCAGATAAGATTGTGTGAGTGATAATCTCACTTTGATAAACATCAAAGTCACGATACCTATCCAGATTTTGTAACAAGTCGTTACTGAATCCAATTCGCTCTTCTGCTTCAAATGCAGTTGACATAAAGTCAACAAAGGTTGTGTAGTTCTCTACAATAAAGTCAGGTAGGAAAGTTGTTACCTGATCTGAACCCTTAACTCTCTTTTCGTTTATCATCAGTTACCTCCATCAACGATTGCGTTGATTTCAGATGTAGCAACATCAAACTCCATGTAAACAGATCCTCTTGATTCAATCATTTGTCCATTGTTAAATGGAATGGTTCTAATCATTATCAAGTCATCCTTAAGAACTGTTGACATAATTCTTATTGGACTGTCAATACCAAATAAGAGTTCACCATTGGAAAAATTAAGTGTTCCAATCTCTTCTTCAACTGTTATCTTAATGTTCCTTTCATCCAAGTAGAATAATCTGACTGGAGAAATGAGTTCTGGACTGTCGTCCTGACAACTTGGTGGTATGTTTTCCATATAATGAACCTCCTCAGATCCATCAATGTAGAAACCAGTTGTTGACAGGACTGAATTGTGATAATCAACATCTAAAGCGTTCTCAAAACACACTTCATAAGAAGCAAGAGTGTTAGGAACAATTGTTAGATTCTTCCTCATCCTAATTGCTGACACGTTCCTTGTAATTGCATCATTTGAGTCATCAATCAATCCAACAATCTTAGAATATCTTACAATTCCACCAAATCTAGCAACACCAGGTGAATCTGCGTACTTTTGAAGTCCAACTCTTGCTCCACCAATGATTCCAGCAGCATCTAAGTTGGTTTGTCTGTCATCATAGAAGATTAGTGAGTCAACTTCCAAGTAAAGTACCTCAGGATCAATGAATTTGATGTCAATAGATGCAACTCTGTAAGATTCAATTGACTGTCTGATGAATTGTTTAGTTGTTGTGTTCAGTGTGATACCAGATTTGGGTTTGATGGCAACATACACTCTTCCAAACTCAGGAATTGGTAGTGTTTCACCACCATAAACGTAAATATCATCAACCGCAGGATAAACAGAGCGAATAACTGCTTCATAATCATCAGTTGTGACGCATCTGTTCTGTGCAGCGTAGTTTTTAGGTGCCCTAAACTTGATATCTCTGGTTTCTTCTGTTCCTGAACCTCCAGAAGACATTGAAACTTGAGTTACAGTGGGTTGGACATTCAGGAAGTTACCAAAAGAGTCCTCAACCCTGCCTGTAAATGTAAAGTTGTTGGTTCCTTGTATACCATTTGCCTCTTCACCTGTTGAGATAAGGTATTCAACAAAGATTTTAGAACCATTTTGTAATTTTTTGCCAAAAACACCATCACCAAAGGTGATTTCATACTGATTATCTTCAACTTCTTCCACCCAATAGACTCTAGAGTTCTGATTTAGAGTCGTAAGATTGATTGCCTGAGAATAAAAGGTGTTTAACTCAATATTTGGATCTTCTTGTACCTCAATTCTAATGATTGAAGTGTCAATCTTCTCATTTTCAAGGATAAATCTCTGTGCGTAATCTGATTCATCATTTACAAACGTCTGTCTAATCCTTAATCCTTCATAAATGATAGAATTCAGGAAGACTGATCTTCCATCAGATGCAATTGATGAGGTAAAAGTGTCAACTGTGTTGAATGTATAAGTCTTATCTTCTGAATACACCTGGAAAACAGGTCCAGGAGCAATCTGGAGTGATGCAGGAAGTCCACCTGGATACACTTCTTCCAAATCTAATCCTGAAGCAAGATCAAATTCAAATGTAATTTCTGATCTAGAGCTTCTTGATGATCTTGGAGTATAACCAATCTGCCTTGCACTGGACACCACATTGTTTCTAATTGATGCAGTGGTGAGAAAGCTCTCATTTGCAATCATATTAGCTGAATATGCATTCAACTGAGACTGATAAGCGATCAGGTTCAGTATAACACTGAGGTTACTGGCTTCAAAATCAAAGTCAGTAAACTTATCTGTACTCTTTAGATAAGAGATGAGGTTCTTTTTGATCTGATCGAAATCAGTCTCAGTAAGTTGTATGGGACCTGCCACGCTTCTCTAGCTTATTTCAGTTATTTATGGGGTGGATGTGGGAGTTAATATGTACTCTGTGTTGAAGATTTCAAGGTATCCAATAATCTTATACTTAACACTCACTCTAACGAAGTTTTCATAAAACACCTTTGCCTTCCTTGTTGATTTCTTCACATTTCTTCCCATGGTGGTTGTATCTTCTGTCGTGTCAACCTGGACGTCTATAACCTCAACTCTTGGTTCATTATAAGCAATTGATCTTTCAACCTCTTTCTTAATGTCGTCCAATGCAAATGAATCGTTAAGTTCAAACAAAGACTCATTCACAACAGAACCAAAATCAGGAGTAAATGCAACTGACTTTGTAGAAATCATGATACAGTTCTTCAAAGCATTCTGAATCGCTCTCTCATTCTTCAGTAGGGTGATGTCTTTAGTGACAGGATTTGCTTGAAAAGACAACGAGATGTCTGTAAAGTCCCTAATTCTTCTTGTTAACTTAACAGGCATAAAAAAACCTCCATTTCAGGAGGTATTTAGATTCACTTTTTATTGTTTTCTTCCCATCTCTTCCTCATTTCTTGAGTGTAATGAGGTGGCTGAGGGGGTTTGGGAGTTGTATCAAGGTTTACGTCCTCTTCAAAGGTCGTTTCCTGAAGAAATGTGCGCTTTTGTTGAGTCATCGTCTTCCTTGTCCTCTGTAAGGTTTGCGTCGAGGTCTACGACCTCGTTGACAGAACTTAGTGTTCTTTGATAATCCTTGGTAAGTCTTCTTGTTAGTAGGAATAATTACCGCTTCACCAGATTTAGTAAAAATTCGTGCCATTACTTAATTTTCCTTTCAATCTCTTGAACTTTCTTTTCAAGAGCAACCAGCCTTTCAGCAATCATCATCACTCTTTCCACTACAGGATCTTTACCTGCTTTGGGGGTTCTGGCAACAACACCAGACTGTTCACGATTTGTGTAACTCATTGCTCTAATTTGCTCAAACGATTCTGTAGGTTTTCAAGTTGAATAAGGATGTCGTCAAGAACATCCGTCATACATTCGTATTTATCTCTACTTTGAGGACGTCTGTACATAAGTTTGACGTCTGGCTCAAAGGGTTTATCAGTACTCAAGAGTCACTCCATAAAACTCACTAGGACGTGGCATCTTACCAGTCCACAGTGAAGGTAGAATTGCAGTTCGTGCAGCTTCTGGACCAAAACGATTCCAGAGCTCATAAAAAGAATCACGAGCTGAGGGAGTACAAGGAAAGAAGCGAATCTTCTCAACATGGAGTAGATTCACCTCTGCCTTAGCCTCTTCAACTGTGAGATTGTAGTGATTGACAAGCTCAGTCATTTGTTCTTAGTAACTGAGTTTATTATATCATCTAGCCTTCTGATGTGCAAGGAATGCTCTGTCCTTGCTATTCATTCTAGCTTGTCCTTGTGGTTTCTGGCTACCACCAGCAGGGTTAGCTCCAGTGTTCTTAGCTCTATAAGAGTAATTAGCTCCGGAGCCTTTAGAATCGCCAGAAATCATTTTTCCAGCAGGTGATCTTCCATCTTGGTACTGCTTCTCTGACTGGCCGTGCTTACCTTGATAAATCTCCATGATGTCTTCCTCAATAGACTCAAGGAACTCATCAGAGATGTGATTGAAGAGTACTTCAGCAGAGACTTCATTAGAAGCGAAGCTGTTCTCAATCATATAATCAAGGACATCTTCCTTGACTACCTTCTTCTTCTTAGCTTTAACTTCACCACCTTCTTGGTACCCATCACAGGAAGATTCTTTGAACAAAGGCTTCCCATCTTTGCCCATCATGGTTTGAGTCTTGTTCTTGGGGTTTGTGGGACCCTTTGGCTTAGAACCATCACCCACCAATGGATGACCACCATTTGCCATGGCGCGATTCTCACTCATAGTTTCTTCATTGCACTCACAGTCGTCGTCCTTAGACTTCTTCTTAGTGTCCTTACCCATCGCTTTCTTGATGGCTTTGTCCTTAGAACCAAAGTACTCATCCTTAGAGGATTCTACTTTGCCATCTCCATCATAATCCTTGGTTGCTTTCTTCTCAGCAAGGGTTTGTTCGTAACTATCAAAGCGGTTGTAAGTCCAACTGCCTCCTGACATTGACATCATGGTTCTAATTGTCTTTTTTGTTATTTATAAAAAGTTTATGGGGTTGGTACGTAGTTGACAAATGCCTTCACATCCTCAAGCTCTTGTCTCAGAGCAACTATCTCATCAACAGTTGCCTGTGGAATACCTATCTCACCTGTATTAGGATCGTAATACATTGATGTATCAGGATAAACTTCACCAGGTGAAGTACTCTGAACCGCCAACCTTTGATTAACTTCAACCCAACCGTTAGGATTGGTGTAAATGAATGTTCTATTGGTTACAACATTGTACCAGAAGTCACCAACCTCAGCTCCAACAGGAGTGTTGCTTGAGTAGAAGGTTGTGTACCTCATTACTGGGTTCCATCCTGTCACGTTTGTGTCAGGATTAATCACCCACATCATTAGATTGTAGGTTCTTGTATCAAACCATGCCTGTCCATTCTCTGGTTGAGTTGGTGCATCAGGTCCTACTGTTGTACCAGGAGGCAAAACTAATTGAGGTCTACCAGATACTCTCCAAGCAATACCATCCCACTCCCAGGTATATCCATTCTGTTGATGAAATTCTGAATAATGAGGATCAATTGGATCTGTTGGTGGAAAATTAATTGATGCCATAATATCTTTTTAACTATTTATTACGACGTAATGTCCTTTCGTCAATCACAGCTAACTTTGACTCTTCCAGAACAAATTTATGTCTTAAGTATTGATAAATTTCTGGATTATGATCAGCGAGATAGTTGACACAATCTTCTCTCGTCATTCGACCACTATGAAATTCATCTTGTAGATAATCAATTACTTGCGACCTCTCTAATTTAACTGCATTAACCATTCGTTCAATTCCACCCTGGATACTACCACTGTTATTGATGGTTACTCCATCAGTGGATTCAATTCCATATCCATTTGCTCCAGTTCTTGCTTTATAAGGGTTATCATATGGACCATTGTCACAACCAGTCCAACCAGATTGATTACCTGATTTAGATCCTCCTCTAGCACCTTGACTACCACCTGCCGCAATTCCACCACCATTACCACCTCTACCGCCAGAACCTGACTTACCATTACTTCCACCACTGCCAAATCCTGACTCACCATTCATTACACTATTACCATTTGCCCACCATTGACTATTGTGAGAGAACGATGAGAGACCACCAGCGCCCCATCCACCGTTACCACCTAGTCCACCTCTTGTGCACTTACCTGATCCTGAACAATTGGTTGTTGCTGCATTTTGTCCTAGGCCACCCATTGTTCCTCCACCGCCACCACCGCGAATGGTTCCACTATTATTGATGACTACTCCTTGGTTTTCTGGATCCACACTGTCTAAAATTGATAGTCCAAAGACAGCAATTCCTGGTTCCCCAGCAGCTGCTGGAATGTCCCTACCATGACTTCCAGGTTCGCACGCGCCTTTTGGTGGGCGATCACTAAATTTATTACCATAACTGTTGGTGCTGCTAGTCTTATAGATGTTCCAAACTTGTGGCATTCCTGGTCCTCCTGTGATAACCTTACCACTAAGGACATTAATTGTTAATTTTCCTTTCAAACCGTACATTATTCTCAAAGCTGGATAAGCAAATCCAGCAAAAAGTCCTACACCACTATTCTGATCATACATGTCACCATAAAGGTTAACGTCAACATTAAAAATCTTATCACAACATGCATCCGTCCAATCAACCTGCTTAAAGTTGTCTTTTTCATCGTAGGCACCACTAAAACCACTACTACTACCAAGTGCAACAGTATGCTTTTTAGAGAGCTGACTTGCATTGAGAGTGACTGTACGTCTTACACATTCTACTTTGATATCTTTATATAGAGTAATGATATTACTAGCCAGTGTATAGATTTTCCACTCAAGTTGAAACGTTGAACCATTTTTTGAGTAAGTACATCTCAAATCTATTGCTAAATCACTAATATGATCAATGTTGTTATAGCTACTTTGCGATGCAAACGTACGAAAAAGTGGAAAATCAGGTGGAATGGTTAATGTATAACGATTAGTGGAGTTCTCTGTAATCGTATTAGGTCCATTGATAGCAAACAGACTCGTATCAATCTGATTAACTACAACAGTCTTACACGCTTGAATATTTTCTTGGTCTGTACGTGGTTTAACACACAACTGAGATGAACTAGTTGGGTTTAAAAAGTATATTTTTACTATTGAATTATCATTTTTACCTGAGATGTCTACAACTGAAAGTTCATTCGCACTTCCATCAAGTGTCCAAGTGTATTGGACTCTTCCTGCTCCTGTACCAACTGCATTCACATAATATTCAACTTCTGTATACTGAGTTGCAACTGATGGACCAACAATATCCAACGAGTTTAGAGTTCCGTCAATATAAACTGATTTTGTGCCAGTTTGTGGTGAATCAGTTGCATACCGACTAGTTATTTTAGCACTAATTTCAACATAACGTCCTGGTCCTCCAAAATAAATGTCATTATTTTGTTGATACTTCCCATCTCTTCTCCATTCTTCTTCAAACGTTACAATTTGATACCCATCATCCCTATAGTTTCCATCATTATCCCAAGTATAAACTTGATTATCCTCAATAACGACCGCATCAGGTCCAACAATTTCAACATTACCAATCATGTTTAGTCCATCTTGATTATGTGGACAGGTACCCCAGATAGGTTGTTTATCAAATTGTGACTCAAATCCTGAACCAATATCAAATTCAGTTGGACGTGAAACCATCTGTCTCACACACCACAAACTAAGGTCATGATCAAACAATGTTGCACCAGTAAACATGTTCTCCATCGTCACAGCACGAGGAGTATTCCACCCACTAATGTCTTGATTGAAACTGCTTGCATTCTCAAAGACTGAATCCATCAATGTAATATGAGACATGTCCCAATTAGGAAGTTGATCTCCACCCTCGCCAGTATAGTTTGGGCAGTCTTTCAAGAAGTTAGTGAGTGACGTTACGTCACGTCTAAGATAATCATTTACAAACTCCCAATCAGCATCAGATCCTTCAAAAATAGTATCCTCACCATAGATAAAATACTCACCAGGAAGGGTTAACTCATGAGTATTTACTGGAAGAAAGTTTCCATAAGGAAATGCAATAATATTATTATTTGAAACTTTGATAGTTCCAACATCATTATGCTTATAGATTTTATAATGATAGTTACGTTTCGCAACATCAGGATCACCTAACATCACACGATTAGACAAATAGTCAATTGGCATGTAAGGACGCCTTTCAATTCTATTCGCAAACCAGAAGCCACGATCAGGCTTCACAACCTGCTCAATAAGAATCCAAGTGTGCTCAACATTATTATAAACGTACTTCTGTCCAGGAATTGGATCGTCTGGGAAGTTTATTTCTGTGAATCTTTCAGGGGCAATCTCATTCCTAATAAAAATGTCATACTGTTCTAAGACTTGGACTTGTCCACCATTATCACTAAGGTAAATAACTTCAAGAGTGTTATTACTGAGATCAACTTTTCTGATAATATATCTTCCTTGCTTATCATCTGACGTATATCTTAAGTAAATGAGATATCCAACTTCAACCATGGACAGATCATTACCAGGTCCAAATTTAATCTCAGTTACATCACTCCAATCCCTATACTCAGTCGCATAATTTGGTATACCAATATGAAATGATTGGTATGGGTTTTTATCATACAACAAGTAATCATTAAATCCTACAACAGGACTGTCATCAACTGCTCTAAAGAATTGAAAGTCATAATCCTGAAAAAGGTTTGCTTTATAACCAAGCTTCTTCTCAAAGAACTTTACTTCAAAATGATTGGTAGAGTAATCAACATCAATTACCAGAAATATCGCTTCTCCACCATCATAAGATATTGCATGAATATAATCACCAATTTCCACCATGGTTAAATCCACACCTGGTTGTGGACCAAACATAATCTTAGTTATATCCTCATATTCTTTTGGATCATCACTTATTGGATCACCAAATGCAAAGTTTGCAGGATTACTTGGAATTACATCTCTCAATAGAACATATTTTAATTCTGCAAGATCATTAACTTCAATAAAACTTGATCCAATCTTTATCATGAGTTTGTACCTGAAGGATTTGGAAGCTCACCGTATGTGTCAATGTCATAACGTGAAAATCTATCAACAAAATATCTTGCATTGTTTGATTCCCAATACTGACCATTCCATGTGTACTGAATTCCATGCTTCTCATACACTTCTCCAGTAACAGGAGCTGGAGGAAATTCTAAAACAGTCTCTCTCAACTTCTCTGGAGTTAGAATGTGAATGGATCTTAGATTACTACGATTGCTTGTATTACTATAATTGTTTACATTATTTGTCTGAGGAGTGTTTGTGATATTTGGTGTGTTAGATGACGGTCCTGTGGACTGACTGTTACCACCGCTGCTATAAGACATTAGTTACCCTCCAAAGTTGCAAGTCTGGTTTGTAAATCTGTAATCGTTGACTGAAGATTAGTGATTGTAGTATGTAAACCCCTAATGTCAATAACTCCAGCAGACTCATCGTTCACATCAAAAGGTAAATTGATGTTTGCTGCTGTTAGAACTCCTCTAAAGTATCCCTGCCCTAAGTCAGCATCAAAACTAATATTAGGAGCTGATGGAATTGATCCACCAATATAGGTTGAACCATCACTCATCACAAGGTAGTTAACCTCATTTCCTTCTCTAATATTAATTGAAGGAATCTCACCATTCACACTATAACCAACTTTATTATGAATATCAATCAGTGGAACATCACGATTAGGTCCCTTAAAGGTAATAGATGACTCAGTAGTACCAACCTCTCCAAGATGAATCTCATTCAATCCACGTATCGTATCAGACTTATGAAATGGCTCAGTAATCCTTACTGTACCATCTAACCTTTCCCACTCAGGAAACCTCTGAGAGTCAGGTGATGCATCCACCCATTGAACACTTCCACCAACATCTCGCAAGTAAGTATAAAGTCGTCCATCAGATGTATTAAACCATAAGTCACCAGCAGCACTTACATCAGCTGGAGGTGGCTGGTGTGACGTATAAACATTCGCACCACCACCAGTACCACCACCTAATAGAACCCAAGCACTTCCATCCCAATACAACATGGAATTTAGATCTGTATCTAAGTACAAATCACCAACTGATGGGTTTTCAGGTCTCTCATGAGTACCACCTGATGCTACCAATGATGATGGCAACGCTCCAGCAAACGAGTCAGTCCATTGTGATGTATCAGGATCCTCATAGTATACAAACAATGAACCCTTAGTACTATCAAACCACAAAACTCCTTGCCCAGGATTGATTGGTGGTGTTGGTGACACTACACAAGTTGATAATGACACTTGACGCAACGTACTAATTGGCGCCTTATAAGTTTCACCAGCTGTTTGCCTATAAATTAGAAGCTCGTCAGACTCTAAAAGAGTTGTCATGTCCTATCTACGTCATTTTCTTTTATTTATTCATGACTCTTTTCATTTTTCTCCACACGCTCCTCCCAATACTGACCAACCATAACAACTTCACCACCACGATAAGCAACCGTCTGCCTTAACCTTCCACCATCAACATACCTTATCTCCTCCCTATACTCCTGACCACCATACTCACTCCAAAACACTACACAATCCTCATCAACCCTCTCCATCCTAGTCTCTACCTCACTATTACCATAATAACCCCTAGATCTATAAACCTTATCATCATCTAAACTAAACTCCATCTCTCCACCATTCCTCTCACTACACCAGATCAACTTGAACACACACTCTGATAATCTCTCAAAGGAGAAATGCACAGCAATTTCATCACTTACCCTCTGCTTCCCTGAGAGATACCTCCTATAACTTACCCAATCTCCAACACTCCTCTCAAACCAATCTGAATAACTCATGATTAACTCGCCAACTCATAATACTTATCTCTATACTCATTCAACAAATACCAAATCTCCTTAATACTCAACGCTTCCACAAACGCTACATTCTCATAAAATCTACTATACTCCAACTCATACAAAGCATCCATTACCCACTCCTCATTACACTTTAAAAACATCTGAGTAGTATTACTCTTCCTTGGAAACACTCTACGCACCTTACCACATCCACGACCAAATACCGTCAACGACACATCAGCTTCCTCATAACCACACTTCGTAATGTAACCACGATCCTCAGCACTATACAACTCCCTATCATAATCCCTCCTCTCCCATACCTGAAACACAGTCTTTAACTTCCCCTTACTCTTTCCCTTATCATCATAATCATAATCCACCACCATCTCAACATCCTTCACTAAATGAAACCGCCTATCCAACTTATTCATTACACTCCACTTCCTCCAACTCTTAGGCACTAAAAATCCTATAACATCACTTACCTCAGCACACTTATTGAAAAATGGAACACACAAAGAATTAGCTCTTCCAAACGGTGGATTCGTTACAGTGATAACCTCAGACAACCCTGAGATATCTTCCTTCAGAAAATTCTCTGTCCTCTCTATACCCTCACCCTTTGGCTCAATATCATAAGATACCACTCTTCCCCTCTTTCCTAACTCTCTCACAAACATACCAGTCCCTCCAGCAGGCTCTAGATAAACATCACCTACCTTAACACTATCTACTAACCTCACACACTCCTTTACCGTTTCTTCTGGAGTATAATACTGCTCCTTTCCAGTCACTCTCTTATTCTGTGCCAAAAATTTATACCCCAAAAAAAATTTCATTACTATTATAACACAACCTTTTAGTTCCTTTTAGTTCCTCAAAAAAAAATCTCTATGTCTATTTGATAGGTTCTATAGTCCTTTATAGGTTGCTCTATAGCGCTTTTATATTATATATTATTATACAAACAATAGAGTTTCAATAGGTTATAAACATCAGTTCAATGTAACATCATCAGCACTAATAGTAGCGATGAGATACTCATCCAAAAGAGAGATAGTATCAGTTTTAGTATTCTTTCTAACTTTCACTTCTTTCAGAGCACCATCAGCATCACCAGTAACATGTCCGTCGGTTACAATAGTATCATCTAGTGACAAGAACTCATTCTTACTCATCTCCCAAACCATAACCTTATCAGCGAAGAAACCAACCAAGTGTAAACGACTCCAACCACCTTGTGCTGGACGTACCTGATTCCACCAAAGTGCTACACTTGTATTACTATAAGAAGCGAATGCTGCTTTCACCTCACTCCTACCGTTGGTTGCTTCTAAATCACCTTTATCACTAATCACCTTACAGGTTTCACCATTACTCTCTAATACTGCTTTCACTACGTAAGTACCAAATGAACCCTTATTCTGATTGTTTACCTCAGTAAGTGGAGCAAGTGGTGAATTCTCCCAACCCTTCTTAGTTTCCTTCTTTGGTAGTGTGAGTGTGATTTCCATTAGATAACCTCTTTGGTTGAATCTTTATTATAACAGAGAAGGTGGTGATAAAACCACCTCTGTAATAATTCGTTACATAAGAGATGATTGAGCCAACTCAGCGTCTGATTGAGTCACCTTGGTAGTCTTCTCTGAAGTGTAAAGATTCTCAAGATAGTACTTGATGTGACGAGTAGTAGTGTTAGAATAACTCTCTTTCACGAACCAGTAACCATTACAATTCTCGTCTCTATCCTCACTGATGTAACCTGCCACCAATGTCTCATAAGAGAAGAGATACTCATTACCCTCACTTGTGGTGATGAGATTCAAATTGGCCTTGAGTGGATTGAACTTCATAAGGTCTCCCTTTGGTTGATGAATTAATTATAGGGCATCAGAGGTGATTTGCGTCACCTCTGTAGTA